>Ga0307517_10007045_pt1 | contig 16498 bp, 13 predicted proteins | sample 23_EM_MG_FD_194515 | JGI IMG/M metagenome (GOLD analysis project Ga0307517, IMG submission 194515) | Populus trichocarpa ectomycorrhiza microbial communities from riparian zone in the Pacific Northwest, United States - 23_EM | ecosystem: Host-associated > Plants > Roots > Unclassified | place... | reverse complement strand
TGCACCATATCTCGCTGCGTGCCGACGATCTGGACGGCATCGCCGCCAGGGTCGAGCGCGAAGGCGGCGCTCTTGTCGGGCCGCCGCCGGGTTTTGACGACAATGGCCTGTGGATCGTCGATCCGAACGGCATGCGGATCCATCTGTCGGACCGACCGGCGGATGCCGAGCTCGACCCGCCCGAAACGTCGTTCGAAATCAACGCCCCGGGGCGCATCGTGCGCACCCGCAGATCGGCGATGCTGCCCCAGGCCGCCTATCCGCCTGCCAGGCCGCTCCGGCTCGGTCATATCCTGGTGTTCACGCCCGATGTGATGAAGAGCGTCGCGTTCGTCAGCAACGCGCTCGGCATGGGACTGGCCGACCGCGCGCAGGAGATCATCGCCTTCACCTGCGCGAGGAAAAACAGCGACCATCATGTCGTCGCCTTCGCCAAATCGCCGGGGGTCGGCTTCCACCATGCGAGCTTCCAGGTCAGCGACCCCGACGAGGTCGGGCGGGGCGGGAGAGCCCTGCTGGCCAAAGCCGGGCGCGGCGATTGGGGATTCGGCCGCCATACGATCGGGTCGAACTTCTTTCACTACATCCAGGATCCCTGGGGTTCGTGGTTCGAATATTATTCGGACATGGACCATATCGACGACTATGCGCTGTGGACGCCGACGAACTACGAAATGGAAGACAGCCTTGCCAGCTGGGGTCCGGAAGTACCGGGCGATTTCGTCCATAATTATGAGGCGGATCCGGTGGCTTTCGAACAGCGCCCGGCACGCGCGTTGATGTCGAGCTGATCCAGCGGCGAGGGCGGCCGAAGTCCGGCCGCGGCTCGCCAGCCCATTGGCAATCGCGCCGCGCGCGGCGCGCCCCGCTCGTCGCTGCAGGACGGGACGGATTTCGAACCGCGGCTGCGCAACAGGGGAAAAAAGCCCGGCGTCGCATTGCCGGCCCGCGTGGTTCGCGCCCGCTCGGTCGACCCGCCCCTTTGGGTGATTTCCCGAGCCGCAACTGCCCAGCCCGCCGGGCGCCGCGCGGCAGGACGCGGTAGTTTGGCCTGGTTCCCGCGATTCCCATTTCTCAAGCTCATGTCGAGCGGGCCCGAGCCACGGATCCGCGTTTTCGCCTGCCCGCCGGCATCGACGAGCACCGACCTGGCGCATGCCATCGCTTGGACAGGGCATCGGGTCTCGCGACCGCGCGCGGGACCCGATGGCGCCGGTCCTGGTGATATCAAAAAATGAACACATCAGACTCTTTGACATCATTTTTTATCGCGTGCGGTTCGCTACCCAACGCCGGTCAATGAGGACGGGCTTACCACCGTCGTCGGTCGAGTTGCGGCCGTGGGAGGGAGTGCATGATGGCAGGAGCTTATCGGGTGCTGATCGTCGGGGCGGGGCCGACCGGCCTTTCGCTGGCGATCGAACTCGGAAGCAGAGGCGTCTCCTGCCTGATCGTCGAACGCAATGATCGCGTCGGCCATGCCCCGCGCGCAAAGACGACGAACGTCCGTACCCGCACGCATTTGCGGCGCTGGGGCATAGCGGATCAGCTTGCCGCGGTTTCGCCTTTCGGCGTCGATTATCCTTCGGACGTCGCGTTCGTCACCCGGCTTGCGGGGCCGGCGCTGGCGACGATCAGAAATGCCTCCAATTGCGCGCCGGCACGTAGCCCATTCTATCCCGAACATGGACAATGGGTGCCTCAGTACAAGCTCGAGGAAGTGCTGCGCGGTCACGCCGCTTCCCTCGACGCCGTCGAGTTCCATTTTTCGACGGAACTGGTCAGCGCGTCGCAGGACGAGGGGCGCGTGTCGGCGACATTGCGGGATCGCCATACCGGTGCCGAACGGCATGTCGTCGCCGATTTCCTCGTCGGGGCTGATGGCGCGCGCAGCGCGGTGCGTGACCTTATCGGGGCATCGATGGACGGCCAATACGGCCTGTCGCGCAACTACAATATCGTGTTTCACGCGCCGGGCCTGTCGGACGCCCATCGCCACGGCCCGGCCAGCATGTACTGGCAGGTCAATCCTGACGCGCCCAGCCTGATCGGTCCGATGGACCGCGACGACATCTGGTTCTTCATGCCCACGCGGCTCAAGGACGGCTTCGCCATTTCCGACGCGGACGCGGCTAATCTGATCCGCCAGGCCACTGGCATCGATCTCGATTATGCCGTCCTCAGCCGCGACGAGTGGGTCGCCAGCAGTCTGATCGCCGACCGTTATCGCGCGGGGCGCATCCTGCTCGCCGGGGACGCCTGCCATCTCCATCCGCCGTTCGGCGGCTATGGCATGAACATGGGCGTTTCCGATGCCGTCGATCTCGGCTGGAAGCTCGCCGCGGTTGTCCAGGGCTGGGGCGGCCCCGCATTGCTCGACAGCTACGAAGCGGAACGACGTCCCGTTCACCAACAGGTCGTTGCCGAAGCTCAGGCCAACCACGCCATTCTCTCGAACGACCTCTGGCAGGACGGCCTGGAGGATGCGTCCCCGGAGGCCGAGGCGGCGCGCGCGGCAATCGGTCGGCGCATCGTCGCCGAGAAGAGCCGCGAGTTCCACACGCTGGGGACCGTGCTCGGCCTTTGCTACGCGTCCTCGGCGATCGTCGTGGCCGACACCGGTCGCGTCGAGACGGCGGAGCGCGGCGAACAGGGATATATCGCGTCGAGCAGGCCGGGTTGCCTGGCGCCGCACGCCTGGCGGGCGGATGGCCGTTCCCTGTACGATTTGTTCGGCGCGGGCTTCACGCTGTTGCACCGCGCCGGTGCGGACATGGCCTCCGCGCTGGCCGAGGCGGATGCCCGCGGTATATCGATCACTATCGTCGCGCTCGAAGGCGATGACGAATTTGAGCTTTATCCGACGCAGCTGACGCTGATCCGCCCAGACCAACATGTGGCCTGGCGCGGGCAGCAATGGCGGCCGGGGCTGCTTGGCGAGGTTACCGGCTGGGGACTCCAGACCGAGGCAGGCGAACCCGCCGCGGACGAGCCGCAAGGATGGCTCGCGCGATGAACTATCTTCGCAACACTTGGTATGTCGCAGCCTGGGGTCATGAAATCGAGCCTGGCCAGCTTCTCGCGCGAACGCTGCTGGACACGCCCGTCATACTCTTCCGCGACGATGCCGGCGGGCCTGTGGCGCTTCTCGACCGTTGCCCGCACCGGTTCGCGCCTTTGAGTGCGGGACATGTCGATCAGGGGATCGTCGTCTGCGGATATCATGGCCTGGGCTTTGCGGGGTCCGGCGCCTGTGCCCGCAACCCCCATGGACCGGTCCTTCGTAACATGGGCGTGCCGTCTTTCGCGGCGCATGAAGCGCATCGCGCGATCTGGATCTGGATGGGCGATCAGGATCGCGCCGATCCGGCGCTGATCCCCGATCTGGCCTATCTCGCATCGGCGCAGGACACCGCGTTCAGCTGCGGAAATATCGTCGCGAGGGGCAATTACGAGATCTTCGTCGACAACATCATGGACCTGAGCCACACCGACTATCTCCACCCCACGACGCTGGGCGGCGCGGGCATCACCGGCACCAAGCCGAAGATCGTCGAAGCCGAACATTATATCGATGCCACTTGGTTCGCGGCGAACACGCGGCCGTCGCCTTTGCTCGCCGGCCTGTTCCCCGACCTGCCGCCCGTCACCGATTTCTGGCAGCGCGTGCGGTGGTTCGCGCCAGGGGTCATGCGGCTGACCGCGGCCACCGTTGCCGCGGGCGGCGCCGAGGACGACGCTCTTGCCAATCTGAATGCGCATATCCTGACGCCCGAAACGCCGACCTCCTCCCATTATTTCTTCGCCGCGACGCGCAACTACGGCGCCGACGATGCCGTGCTCAACGAGCGTATCGCGACGGCCCGTGAACACATCTTCGGCACCGAGGACAAGCCGATGATCGAGCTTGTGCAGCAGCGGATGGGAGACGCGGCATTCTGGTCGCTCAAGCCGCTCCTGCTGTCGATCGATTCGGCGGCGGTGCGCGTTCGCCGACGCCTGGCCAAACTCATCGAGGCCGAGATCGCGGTGCGAGAACAGAGCGCAGAGGTTCCTTCGTGACCGATCTCGATCCCCGCGCATCGATGCGGGCGGCGCCGATGAGCGCGCTGCAGAAAGCGGCGGTCGCCGTGACCTTTCTGCTCGCCGCGCTCGATGGCTTCGACGTGCTCGCCGTGACCCTGGCAGCGCCGGGGATCAGCCGGGAATGGGGCATCGACCACGGCGTGCTCGGCATGATTTTCGCCGCGGGCTTTGCCGGCATGGCGGGTGGAGCCCTGTCCCTCGCGCCTGCCGCCGACCTGTTCGGTCGCCGGCCGCTGATCCTGATCTGCCTGGCGCTGATGGGGGCGGGCATGCTGGGCGGCGGCCTTTCCCCAAGCGTCATGCCGCTACTGATTTCGCGCGCCGTCGCCGGGATGGGCATCGGCGCGATGCTGTCGCTGATCAACCCGCTCGCGACCGAATTCGCCAGCGACAGGCGCCGCGACCTGTCGGTCAGCCTCATGGCGATCGGCTATCCGGTCGGCGGCGTGATCGGCGCGGGCGCGGCCAGCTTCGTACTCGCCTATCTCGACTGGCGTTCGATCTTCTACCTTGGCGCGATGCTGGCCGTGGCGGCGGTGCCGCTGGTCTGGGCGTGGCTTCCCGAACCGCTTTCCTTTCTGATCGAGCGGCCGCGCCGCGATGCCTTGTCGCGGGTCAATGCATTGATGCTGCGCTGTGGCCTGCCGCGCGTGACGATCCTGCCGGCACCCGCTGAGCGGCACGGCAAGCTTCCGATCGCTGCCTTGCTCGAGACGAGCCGGGCGATGACGACAGCGCGCGTCACCTGCATCAATCTGCTGTTCGTCGTGCCGGTTCAATACGTGCTGAGTTGGCTGCCGCAACTGGTTGCCGACCTGGGCTTCAGCGCCGCCCAGGCCGCCACGGTTTCGCTGACCGCCAATTTGGCGGGCATCGCCGGCGGCCTCGGCCTCGGCTGGCTCGCCGGCATCGTCGGATTGCAGCGCGTCGGCTTCTGCGCCTTCGTCCTGTTCGCACTGATCTGCACGGTCTTCAGCTACGCGCCCGCCGATCTGGGCCTGCTGCGGTTGATGGCAATTCTGCTTGGCGCCTCGCTCTTTGCGGGGATGTGTGCCCTGCACGCGATCGTCTCGCGGTCTTTTCCGGACCATCTGCGGGCAAGCGGCGCGGGGCTGGTGCTCGGGATCGGCCGTGCCGGCAGCGCGCTTTCGCCGCTCGTCGTCGGCAGCCTTTTCGCCGCCGGCGTGGGGCGGGAAGCATTGTCCTTGGCGATGTCCGCCTGCGCCATCGCGGCTGCGGTGCTGCTCGGCGGATTGAGCGCGCTGCGCAGCCCACGGCCGAGCGTGATCCGGACCCAGTCGATCTGACCAACGTGGCAATAATAAAGGGAGGGGAAAATGAAACAGAAGTTACTCGCCGGTACGGCGCTGATGTTTTTCATGGCGGGGCACGCCGAAGCCCAAGAGCAGCCTGCGAAACCTGCGGCGGACACTGCTTCCGACCAGCCCGCCAAGGGCAGCGCGCCCACCCCCACGACCGACGACGCCTCAACCGGGGTGAGGGACATCATCGTATTCGGGCAACGCCGCGCCGTCGGCGAGACGGCCCAGCGCGTGCCGATCGCGATTACCGCCGTCGATCAGGCGGAGCTCAAGGCCACCAACAGCGTGAGCCTGGCCGACATCGGCTCGCTGGCACCCGGCGTACAGACGACGCCGGTGGGCACGTTTCCCGGATTTCCGAACTTCTCGATCCGCGGCATCGGGGTGAACTCGTCGATCCGCAGCGTCGATCCGGCGATCAACATCATCCAGGACGGGATGGTGCTGGTCTATCAGGCCGGCGCGGTCGTGCCGACGTTCGACCTGGATTCGGTCGAAATCCTGCGCGGTCCCCAGGGCGTGCTGTTCGGGCGCAACGCGACCGGCGGTGCGATCGTGTTGCGCACCCGGGCGCCGAAGGACCAATTCCAGCTGTTGGCGGACGTCTCCTATGGCAACTTCAATGCGCTCGATGCGAATTTCAGCATCGAGGGGCCGATTGCCGGCGAGAACGTCCTCGGCAAGATCGCGGTGCTCTATCGTTCGAACACCGGTACGATCAGGAACACGAACCAGGGCAATTTCGTCGCCGCGCCGTTCAATCCCACCGGCGCACCATCCGCGCACCCGACCGGTTATGTCGGCGACATCGACGAGCTGGTGATCAAGCCGACCTTCCTGTTCAAATTCTCGGATGCGCACCAGCTGACGCTGTTCACCCAATATCAGCGCTACAATGACGACGGTACCGTCACGCGCAATTTCCAGCCGGCAGGGCTGAGGATTCCCCAGGTCACCACCGATTACGGCTTCACGCCGACGTGCGAGGGCTATTGCACCAATCTGGGCGATCCCGGCTATCTGCGCCTGCGGGCCGGCCATGTCATCGGCGAATTCGTCGATGAGATCGGGCCGGGCAAGCTGACCACCACGCTGGCCTATCGTCACGTTTCCTACGATTCGACGAGCAACCTTGCCGGCACGCCCTATGTCGGGTTCGTCTTCCGCGACAATGTCGAGCGAAACGACGAGTATAGCGGTGAAACGCGCTACAATGTGACGCTGGCCAAGGGTGCCGAGCTGACCGCCGGCCTGTTCGTTCTGCGATCCGACGTCAATGTGCTGGAGAAGCGCCAGACCGCCGGCGCGGTGGGCGCGGCTCAGCCGAACGCCTTCACCCAGGGCCAGTTCGCGCAGCGCACCGACGCCTTTGCCGGCTACCTCAATCTCGACCTTTCGATTCTCGACAATCTCAAGCTGTCGGTCGGTGGTCGCTACAGCAACGAGAAGAAGAGCATCACCTATGCACCGCTGACGCGTTGCACGGGCCAGGGCTTCGGCACCTGCGCGCAGACCTTCCTCAGCACGTCGCGGCGCTGGACGAATTTCTCGCCGCGCGTCGTTCTCAACTGGACGCCCTGGGAGCGCATCCTGTTCTACGCGAGCTACACCGCGGGCTTTCGCAGCGGCAATTACAATCCGCGCACGACGGACCTCTCCGGCGTAGGCGTCGGGCCGGCGAGCCCGGAAGGGGTCGATGCCTATGAATTCGGCGTCAAGAGCGACCTGTTCGATCGGCACGTCCGCGCCAATGTGAGCATCTATCAGAACGAGTATAGCGACATCCAGCAGGTGTTGACGGCGCCCGGCAACGGCGTCGTGCAATCATTGCTCAACGCCGCCAGCGCGAGGATCCGCGGTGTCGATGGCGAGCTGACCGTGCAGCCCGTCCGCGCGCTGCAGTTCAACGCGAACGTCGGCTATACCGACGCGAAATTCCTCAAGTTCAACGTGCCGGTTCCCGGCGTCGCCGATCCGACGCGCCTGAAGATCGCCAAGGTGCCTAAGTGGACCGTCTACCTCGCCGCCACCTATACCCAGCCGGTGGAGTCCTTGGGCGGCGAGATCAGCTTCAGGGTCAGCTACGATTGGCGCTCCCGGTTCGAAACCGATCTCCCCAATACGCCGGGGTTGGCGCAACCGGCCTATGGCCTGACCAACGCGAATCTCGGCTTCACCAAGGATAATTGGTCGGTATCTGTCTTCGGGCGGAATCTGTTCAACGTCTATTATACCGAGACCAAGGCCATCAACTTCGCCTGGGGTGATCTGGGCGGCGCACCGCGTACCTATGGCGTGCGCTTCACCGTCAAGTTGTAGGCGAACGTCAAAAAAGCGCGTTGGAGCGGTTCAATCTGCACCGGCCTGCTCTCCCGGACAGCCTCTCATCCGACAGGCTGTCTGGGAGGCGGGAAGGGGACAGGTCCGCCCTGCGACCGGCCCGAGGCCGAGCCCAGGAGGTTCTCGGGCCGGAAGCGCGCGCGATAGTCGAGCATCTTGCCGGCGAGGTCGTTGCGCCCGCGACGGAACCCGGTGGCGGCATCGCAAACGCGGCGACGACCCGCGCAACGCTTGATTCCGCGACGCGGGGCCAAGCTGCCAGGGCTGACTATCTTGCAGAACATAACAGGAACAATATAAGGGACGGCGCAAGCGCGCCGTCGATCCGATCGTGTCGAGCTGTCCGATCGGCACCCTTCCGCGCCCTTGCGCCGTTATACAATGTGCGGCATCCCTTCAGCCGGATTGCTGCAGTGAGGGTGGCACATGCAGATGACCGAGACCGAACGATGAACATGATGGCCAAGCTGGGGCCTACCGGCGCCGGTCCCGCGCTCGCTCCGATCTCCCCGCGACGCGAACTGGGGGCCTATGAGGCGCTGTGGATCGAGCAGGGCACCACCTTCAAGACGCTGGCCGACAAATTTGCCAAGGACCCTGGGGCACTGCCGTCTGATTTTGTCAGCGCGACGGCGGCCGAAGACGCGGCGACCGAGACGCTCGCGCTGATGAGGGCGCGGGGCGTCGATATGTTCGGTGTGCGCATCCATCATGCCGGCGACTATCCGCCGAGGCTGCGCGATGCGCGTCACCCCGTCGAGATGCTCTATTATCAGGGTGCCTGGGAGCTGACCGAAACCCGCTCGATCGCGCTGGTCGGCAGCCGCAAGGCGAGCGAGGACGGCGTCAGGCGCGCGCGGCGGTTGGCGCGCGAACTGGTCGAGCGCGATTTCACCATCGTCTCGGGCCTCGCCGAGGGCATCGATATCGCCGCCCACACCAGTGCGATCGAATCTGGCGGCCGGACGATCGCGGTGATCGGGACGCCGCTTGGGGTCTTCTATCCCAAGGCCCATCGCGCGATGCAGGAGCGTATCGCGGCGGAACATCTGCTCGTCTCGCAAGTCCCGGTGCTGCGCTACGAGCGCCAGCGCGTGCCGCAGAACAAGCTCTTCTTCCCCGAGCGCAACGTGACGATGAGCGCGCTGACCGAGGGGACGGTGATCGTCGAGGCCGGCGAGACCTCGGGCACGCTCACCCAGGCGCGGGCGGCGCTCTACCAGGGGCGCAAGCTGTTCATCCTCGATTCTTGCTTCCAGCGCAGCGACATCACCTGGCCGGCGCGTTACGAGGGACTGGGCGCCATCCGGGTGCGGTCGACCGACGATATCTGGGCGGCCCTTGGCTGACGAGATTCGCCTGACGGAGATTGATGCGAGCAACATCGATCTGCACACGCGTCTTCATGCGAACGACAAGTGTCTGTTCCTGTTCGAGTACACGTCGGGGCAGGGCTACAGCTTCAGCGCCACTAACGACCTGATCAGCAATCTCAAGAAGAAGCCCGGTCAGCCGGGGCAATATTACAAGAACCAGGCGATCTCGAGATGCGCCGGCTATCTCCGCACGGCACTCGACGGCCTATGGCTCGATCAGGCGACGCTGGTCCCGGTGCCGCCGTCGAAATCTGCCGACCATCCCGAATATGACAACCGGATGGTGCGGATCTGCCAACTGATCCGTCCTAATCTCGATGTCCGTGCCATCGTCCGGCAGACACAATCGATCGCCGCGGCGCATGAGGTCGGTGTGGGCGAGCGGCCATCGGTCGAGGATTTGCTCCAGGTTTACGAGATCGATGAGGCCCAGGCGCTGCCGGGCCCCAAGGTGATCGGCATCTTCGACGACGTGCTGACCGCCGGGACCCATTATCGCGCGATGCAGATCAAGCTCAGCGAGCGCTATCCCGGCGTGCCGATCTTCGGCATCTTCATCGCCCGCCGCGTGTTTGCGACGTCAGACTTCGAAGAATTGTAGCGCAAAGAGGCGGGAGCGCGTCGCGCCGTCTGGCTTTCTCGACTATCTGCCTCGGCGGAGTGTCAGGAGAGGGCCGTTTGCTGTCTGGGAGCTTGCAGGTGACCAGAAGCGAATAGCGGGCCTTCGTTGGGCTGGCGTTGAACTCGGGAAGACCCAATCCTGGTCACTGGCGGCACGGTTTGCGCCTCCCGGAAGCGGAAATTCGTTAATGTGATCCGATCGCCCCGGTCTCCAGGTGCAGGCGGCGAGGTCGAACGACGAGCAATGGGACATTTTTTGCCGCCCTGCCTCATCAACGACGGCTTAGCGCTCCCGTTGAGACGTAACGGCCCAGCGCTGCTGCGTCTTCCGGCTTTTCGGATAATGGAGACCTGCACGAACCCGCCGGCGCGGGATTGTTGGCGCAAAGATTTTATGTAGCGACGACCATGCAAGGCGCGCGCGCCGGTTGAGCTAGCCGGTCGGGGGCAGATCCTCGCAACTTCGTCAGCAAGAGGAGTCGAAAAAGGCTCAACCCCGAGCATTATCCGATGGTGGCAGCAGCCTTATTGCCGGTCATCCGGGATGTCCTCGGTGACGCTGCAACCGTCGAGGTTTTGTTTGCATGTCGAGACATAACTCGATCAGTTACTCCACTGGAATGAGGACGATCTTGCCCTCGGGTCGGGGTAGGGCGCCCGCCAGCATCTCGTGCGCCCGGGCCGCCTCGGCCAGCGGCAGCACAGCGCCGACCCAAGGCTTCAGTTCACCTCGGTCGAAAAGTGCCGATAGCTTTCTCAAAACCGCCGTCTGGACGTCGACGAGAATGAAGGCCGCGTGGATGCCTTGCTCCAGCGCACTCATGGTATTTGGCTCACGGACGGCAGAAACCAGTTTTCCGCGGGGGCCGAGCCAACCGAGAAGCATATCCTGGCTCTCGCCACCGACGAGATCGATGACGGCATTGACCGTCGTTGAGGCAGGGCTTGATGGATCGACGATGGTATCGGCGCCAAGGGCGCGCAGTCGCTCGTCGTGCTTGGGCGAAGCGGTCGCGACGATCCTCAAACCTGCCTGTCTCGCGAGCTGGACTGCGTAGCTTCCGACATTGCCCGCGGCGCCATGGATCAGCACGGCGTCACCCTTGGTCAGGCCGGCGTGATCGAACAGCATCTGCCAGGCCGTCACCGCGATGACGGGCGCTGAGGCCGCCTCGACAAAGCTGAGCGAGCGCGGCTTCGGAGCCAACATGCCCGCCTCACACAAGGCGTATTCGGCATAGCCATTGGTAAATCGGCTGTTGGTCGCACCAAACACCTCATCTCCCGAGGTCATCCCGGAGACGTCCGTGCCGACCGCGAGCACTATGCCGGCGACATCCGAGCCGGGGGTGAGGGGCAGCGGTTGCGGCACGGCGCTTTCGCCCGCGCGCACCCATGCATCCCAGGGACCGACGCCGGCGGCTTTAACCTGGACGAGGATTTCGCCCGGCCCACATTCCGGCACCTCAATCGCTTCGTAGTTGAGCGCGTCGGGTCCGCCGAATGCGTGGACGCGGACAGCATGCATCAACGGCATGATGTTCTCCTTCAGAAGTGCCAGGACAACCCGGTGTTGAGGATCACGGGATCGAGCGCAACACGTGAGCGCGCGAGCAGCGGTCCTTGAGGGGTATCCGAGATGCCGGTGGCATCGACGGCGACCCAGATTTTCTTCGCGTCGAAGAAGAGCGCAAAATTGCGGCTTATGCGGTACTCGATTCCGGCCTGGATCGCTGGCCCATTGCCGTCGCTCACCTTGAGGTCGCGGATCGCGCTTCCTCGCTCGTGAAAGACGAGCGTGTAGCTGAACCCACCGCCGATATAGGGGCGCAGAGGCCCCTTGACCGGAACATTATACTGCGCCGCCAATACAGATGGCCCGTAACGAACGCTTCCGAGCTGGCCGGCTGGGCCGAGCGTGCCGTCACCCTGAATGCGGGCGGTCGGCGGGATACCGATCGTCAGCGAGACCGAAATATCGCGCGTTAGAAAATAGCCACCTTCGATCGCGAAGCCGGTATTGTTCTTCACCGACACGTCCGCGCCGGGCACTGGCTGGCCCGCAACGGTGACGCTACCGGTCGCGTCGAAGGTGGCGAACGCAGGGCCGCCGCGGAGAAAAATGCGTTCATTCTCCTGTGCGAATGCGGGTGTCGAGACGGAGATCAAACCCGCCGAGGCGATCAAGATGCGCGCCAACATGGCCTTCTCCTCCTTAGAATAGATACTGAGGCTTGGTGTGCTGGATCGAGATCCAGTGTTCGCGGGTGAAAGCTTCGATCATTCCGTTGCTGCCGAACCGGCCAAGACCGCTGTTCTTCTCGCCGCCGAAAGGCATTTGCGGCATGTCGATTGCGGGGATGTCGTTGATATGGGTCATTCCAGCCCGGATCTGCCTGGCGAGACGGGCGGCGCGGCCTTCGTCCCGGCACAGGACGCCGCTGGTCAAACCATATTCGGTGTTGTTGGCGACGCGGACAGCCTCATCGTCGTTCGCCACGCGGATTATTGTTGCGACCGGGCCGAAGATCTCGGTTTGCGCGATCGTCATGTCAGGCGTCACATTGTCGAAGATGTGAACCGGGAGGATCAGCCCGGCGGGCGCACCCCCTGAAAGCTGTCGAGCGCCTTGCGCTCTCGCCCCCGCGATCAGGTCAAGAATCCGGTCCAATTGACGTTGATTGATGATCGGCCCGTAGGCGGTCGCCGGGTCATCGGCATCGTGGAACGACAACCTTTCCGCCGCGCTGACGAGGGCCGCGACGAATTCGTCGTGGATGGCATCGACGACGACGATGCGGTTCACCGCGATGCACATCTGGCCTTGGTGGAACAGCTTGCCCGCGAGCACGGTGCGGACGGCGAAATCCAGATCGACGTCTTCCGTCACGATGATCGGTGCATTTCCGCCGAGCTCCAGCATCGTCTTCTTGATGCGAGGCGCTTCGAGCGCAACGCGACCGACGTGTCGACCGACCGCCGTCGATCCCGTGAAGGAGATCACGCGCGGGATATCGTGCGCCACGAACGAATCTCCGATTTCGCTGGATGATCCGGCGACGACATTCAGGACGCCTGCCGGCAGGCCCGCTTCCTCCATCAGCTTCGCGATGAGGAGCCCGCCGGTAATCGGGGTGTCGGCCGCCGGCTTGATGACGGCAGCATTGCCGAGTGCGATCGCCGGAAGCACAGACCTTCCGCTGAGGTGGAGCGGCCAATTCCAGGGGCTGATCACGCCCACGACGCCAACCGGCTCGCGGTAGATGCGGTTCTCTTTTCCGGCGTAGTCGCCGTGGAGGATTCTGCCCTCCACCCGGAAGGGAAGCGTTGCCGCCTCGACCACGCTGTTGTGGACCGCCCACCATTCGATGCCCGCCTTGGCAAGGGTGCTCCCGGCCTCCCGCACGAGCCAGTCGACGATTTCGTCGCGCCGGACTTCCATGATCCGGGCCAGCCGCTGAAACACTGCCGACCGCTCACCGGGTAGCGCAGCGCTCCAGCCGATCTGTGCAGCGGCGGCGGCCTCGTAGGCGGAATCGACGTCGCCCACGCCCGCCCCGGAAATGCGGGCGACGACAGCCTTGTTCCAGGGATTGGTAACCTCGATGCTCGCGCGTGCCGAGCCCCGGCGCCACTGGCCGCCGATCGCAAGATCACCGAACTCGTACGGCGTGATGTCGCTCATGAACCGTCTCCCGCCCCGCGACAGCGATCCACCCAGTCCGCGAACGCCGCCATGAAGGATGCCAGGAATGCGCCGGAACTCTCGTCGAGCAGGGCGCCACCGGGTCCGAGCAGCTTGTCCGAATGCGCGAGGTACGCTTCGGGCTGCTGCAGCGTCGGCATGTCGAGGAACATCAGCGATTGGCGCAGAGCGTGATTTGCACCGAAGCCACCCATCGCCCCCGGAGACTGGCTGATGACGGCCGCAGGCTTGCCGACGAAAACGCTCTGGCCGTACGGCCGGGAGCCGACATCGACCGCGTTCTTCAGCGGGGCCGGAATCGAACGATTATATTCAGGGGTGACGAAGAGGACGGCCGCTGCCGGCCGAATTGCCTCGCGGAATGCCGTCCACGGCGCCGGTGGGACATCGTCGAAATCCTGATTGTACAGCGGCAAGTCGCCGATCGGCACCTGTCGGAGGTGCAGACGATCGCCGCCGACAACCGTCAATGCGTGCGCGAGGCGCGAACTGAAGCCGTCATGGCGAAGGCTGCCGACGAGAACCGCGATATCGTGGGTCATCCTGTTTGCTCCTGCGGAGATGAGGGGGAGTCAGTGCGCCGGATCGTCGGTCTTGAGCGGCCGGCCCGGTTCCGAAATAAAGACGACGAGGAGCGTTGCTGCCTCGGTCGGGCTGGCGTTGCGTGTCAGAACATGGTGGGCGCCGGGGGGCTCGGACCAGCTCTCGCCGGCATGATAGAGCTTCGCTTGCCCGCCCTCGAGTTGGCTCTCTACGGTTCCCGACAAGACATAGGCATAAACGAAAGCCGAGCCATGCCGATGAGGATTTGCGATCGCTCCCGGCGCGAAATCGACCCGAACGACATTCATATCCCGTGTGATCGCGCTCTGGGGAAGCGGACCGTGGAAGAGCGGCCGGATATCCTCGGCGCCGCTCGCGCTAGCGGCAAGAGTCAACGCGATGACGATTGGGAGATGAGCTAGGCGCATGAGCCGTCCTTTTGCGTGAGGGGAATGGTGAGCTCGACCCGCGTGCCCTGTTCCCCGAAGGTCCATCGCGCGTCTCCGCCTATTTCCTCAGCGAGCCTGCGCACGACCGACAGGCCGCGCGATGCGACCGGACGCGTCGTCACGCCGCCATTGTCGATCACGTGACAGCTCACGACATCGCCAAGGTCCGCGAGGCGGATAAGGATCGCGCCGCCACCATCGTTGACGCCGTGACGGGCCGCGTTGGTGATCAGTTCCGAGACCATCAGGGCTACCCGCCAGGCGCGCTCGGCCGACATGATTGCACTGTCGCCGGCGAGCGACAGAATGATCCCGCGGTCCTGGAGCGTGGATGCCGAGACGGCTTTGCACAGACTCTCGAGATAGGAGGTCAGATCCACAGTCTGGATCGCTCGAGGAACCTGAAGGGCTCGATGGACCTCGGCATATCCGCACAAGCGGACTGCGGCCTCCTCCATCGCCGACCGCGCCTCTTCGGAGCACGTCCGTCTGGCGGTGATGCGCAGCGACGCAACAGCCTGCGCATATTCGTTCACGACCCGATGGCTGAACTCCTCCACCAATAGCAGAGGGAGGGCGCTTGGCGACGAACGGTGGTCTGCTTCGTGAACCTGCGGCGGCATGAGCGTGGCTCCTTCGGATCCTTGTGATGGTTCCGAATAACCACGAGGCGGGCCGCAACTGATTGACCGAAGATCGCCCGATTTTTCCAAAATGTGCATCGAGCGGGGCTGATCTGCCAAAGACCGAGGAGGGGCATGGATAGCGCGTCACTCCATGCTCAGATTCGCCAAAAATCGATTCATTCCCAACAAACTCTGCAGACGCGCTCCCGCTAAGCAGATGCAGGAAGGAAAAATTCATGCGCTACACAGTCTTCGGCGAAGGTTCCGGTCTACGCGTGTCAGCATTGTCCCTTGGAGGGGCGCTGTTCGGACAAAAATGGGGCTACGGGGCGGATGCCGCAGAAGCAGCCCGCATATTTGACGCTTATGCGGATGCGGGCGGCAACTTCATCGATACGGCCGACAGCTACCAAAATGGCGAGTCTGAGGAAATCGTCGGCAAAGCCCTGGACGGGCGGCGCGAACGGTTTGTCCTGGCGACCAAATTCACGCTCGGCGCGGAAACTGATGCCCACCCCCTTCTGATCGGTAACAGCCGAAAGACGATGGTCCGCTCTGTTGAGGAGAGCCTGCGTCGGCTCGCAACCGATCGCATCGACCTGCTCTGGGTCCACATGCCCGATGGCCTGACCTCCAGTGAGGAGATTGTTCGCGGCCTCGACGATCTCTCAAAATCCGGAAAGATCCTCTACGCGGGATTTTCCGATTTCCCGGCGTGGCGCGTGGCGCGTGCCGCCACCATCGCGGAGATCCGCGGATGGATACCCCTTGTCGGCGTTCAACTTGAGTACAGTCTCGTCGAAAGATCAGGGGATCGTGAACTCCTGCCGATGGCGCGCGCCATGGGGCTCGGTGTCACGGCGTGGTCGCCTTTGGGCGGCGGCCTCCTGACCGGCAAATACAGACGGGGTGAAGAAGGGCGGGCGACAACGTTCGGCGAAGTCGTCCAGCACGAAGACAGTCCGCAAAAGACGCTGACCCTCAATGCTTTGATTGAGATCGCCGATGAGCGGGGTGCCACGCCGTGCCAGGTCGCGCTTGCGTGGCTGATCGCACGTGGGATCGTGCCCATCATCGGACCCCGCACGGCACCCCAGCTCGCCGAAAACCTCGCAGGAGCCGATGTCCTGCTGTCCGACCAGGAGATCGAGCGGCTGTCTCTGGCGAGCGCGCCGGCCCTCGGCTTTCCGCACGATTTCCTGTCGGCGCCGATGCAGCACACCCGTCTGAGCGCCGGTCTCACCGATCTACAGAATGGGCTCCGAAGGGGGGTTGCATGAGGCCGATTTTAGGCTTGAGCGCCGCAGCCGCGAGCCTTCTCCTGCCAGGGCGAGTCTGGGCAGATGAGGCAAAGGATACGACCGATATCATCGTCACCGCACAGAAGCGTGCCGAGCCCCTCAACAAGGTACCGCTGTCGATCGACCTG
>Ga0307517_10007044_pt1 | contig 16498 bp, 9 predicted proteins | sample 23_EM_MG_FD_194515 | JGI IMG/M metagenome (GOLD analysis project Ga0307517, IMG submission 194515) | Populus trichocarpa ectomycorrhiza microbial communities from riparian zone in the Pacific Northwest, United States - 23_EM | ecosystem: Host-associated > Plants > Roots > Unclassified | place... | reverse complement strand
TTTGTTTGGATTTGATACAAATTTTTAATTTTTAAATTAGAGGATTCTTTTGTCTTTTCTTGTTGAAATAGTTCAAATACAACTTTGAAATTCTAAATAGATTTTTTAAAAATCATTTTTGAGAAGGATAGAGAGAAAAAAAAATAAGAGGAAAGAAAGTAGATCTAACATGCTTGTCAGACCCGACTAATGCGGGTCTGTTGGATTTGGCATGTTTGTCAGGCCCAACCAACATGAATTCGACATACTTACCAAACCACTTAAACTTGGATCAGGCATGCTTAATGTTATAAGTATTATTATATTCATTATTATTAATATAATTATTAATAATTTTAAAAAAAATATTATTATTATAAAAAAACCCTTAAATTTGATTTAAATGGTAAAAATAAAAATTATTAGTGTTGCTGTTGTTTATTATTATTGTTATTGTTATTGTTATTGTTATTATTGTTATTGTTAATATTATTATAAAATTGAAAACAAATACTATTGCTATTGAAAAAAAACCAAAAATTTGATTTAAATGGTAAAATTAAAAACTATAATAATTTAAAAAAAAAGTCAGGGAAAAAAATAAAAATAATAAAAGCAAAAGAATTGAATTGAATAACACCGTGGGTCTGAAATACTTACTTGACCCAACTAATATGGGTCTGACATGTTTACCGAACCTAAAAATATGAGCGTGACATGCTTGCTAGACCTAACCAATATAGGTCAGACATGCTTGTCAAACCCACTTAAACTTGGGTCAGACATGCTTATTATTATCACCACCACCATTACTATTATTGTTAATATTATTAATAAATTAAAAAAAATTATTGCTACTGGAAAAAAAATTATAAATTTGATTTGAAGGGTAAAATAAAAAATTATAAGAAGTTTAAAAAAAATAAAAGGAAAAAAAATAAAAAAATAAAAAAACTTAATTAGAAAGTACACCAAGGTGGATTTGACGTGCTTAGACTTTTAGCAACAAGCAGGTTGATGCAGCAGCTAGAAGAGGTATATTTTTCCCTCACTTTTGTATTAAATGTTTTTGAAAATGCTTATCTATTTTTATCTGTTGAATCATAAGGCTTTTGTGTTAGTGTTTTTATTATTAGGTCTGTAGGTGTGCTCTAGCAGCATGCATTACTGCTGTTCTATGTATTTTGTCTTCTATTTATGTCAAACCTTCCATTAAAATAATTTTAAAAGATATTATTTTTTCACTACTGTTTAACTTACTTTAATTTTAAAAGATGTTATTTTTTCACTACTGTTTATTAATATTTTTTATGAATGCCTGTAACGTGTAAAAACGAGCAATCTAACTAGTAAACTCTAACTATCATAAGGGCATGCGCAAGGCCTACGGGTCACACTTAAGGCCAACTGGGCTCACGTTCGTTGGCGAATGGTGCAAGATCGGCTCTAGCATGCAAATGGACTAGATGGGCTTGGCCCATCTAGCAGCTCACGTGCTTCGATCAGTGTGAGATTTAAAAAAGAGAATTAAGCCAGAGATCTGCAGCTTGTGTCCTGTTAAGACAGAGCGATGGTATTGGTGGTTGGTCAGTCCTAGTCTAACACAGCTTCGCTGCTACTCCCCTGTTAAGAAAAAAACAGAAAATGTGAAAGGTCACTTTTTTTACGTTCATGTCTCCAGTCGGTGGGACCACCCGACCGTTGCAGCTGCCACACAACGTCAGCTAGCACATTCACACTCAGAGTCGTAGCTAAGAACTTGTAAAGTAACAGCGCCGAGACAATCACCCATCAGGTCATGACTTGACTTTAAATCCGGCTCCTATATATTTTTCCAGGTCAGTTTTTTTTACCCCCCCCTCTCTCTCTCTCTCTCTCTCTCTGTATACTGCAGGGCTTGAATTTTGAAAGTGCCACTTTGGCTAGAATTCTATCGTTTCTTTATTATATTAGGATCCAGAACCAAATTATTTTTTATATTTTTATATTATTTTGATGATCCAATGTTAAAATTTTTTAAAAATATATTTGCAAGTAAAAAATATTAAAAAAATAACAATTACAATAATATTAAACACCTGAAGAACGTAAAATTTGACAAGGCTAACTGGGTTTTAAATTTGATTATAGATCTATTGCCTTTTTTTTAAACTAATGTTCTGCCGGGGTTCTGAGTTGATGCAGAGGTGAGAACTCCAATAACTTACTGGCATGTAAATACGGAGAAAACAAGGCAGGCCAGTTCACCAAGGTTTACCAAGTTGCACGGTGGAAGACAAAACCTAACCTTGTCGCACTGGATTTAGGCTTCCTTGGTGACCATACGCTATTCACTCAAGTACAATTACAAGTAGTAATAAGGGCCCTAATGAGAGCTTTTGCTCCCAGTCATGCAGACCTTGGAGCGTTTTTTTAATTTATTTTAATTACTTGATAGGAAAAGAATTTGGCACAACAATTATGCAGAAAGCTTTTCAATATTTTTTCTCTAATCTTAGACATTAATTTGCAAATTAAAAGACCAATAAGTGCTAAAATCACAATAATAAAATCTTGGGAATTTTGAAATCTCACATGAGTACAAAATTCACAAGAGCTAGAATCATAACAACAAATATCTGGTGCAATTGGATGTACAGAATTTTAGCTCTCGATGCATCAAGCTCATAGCAAAATGGTCCCCATCTCCACCATCCCAGATACTTACAACTGTAGAATTTGAATTCTTTAAGGCACGAAATCTGCTGGTCCACTGCTCCATAGTGCATTGTTTTGACGTGGTCAAATTAAATTGCAGAATCAAAGTACACGACTTCTTGGTACTGTGCAGAAAACGTGAAAACCCTCATCTTTATTCGTACAATTCACATTGCAGGGCTCAAATGCAAGAGAGATCAGATCAGCTTGACATGCCACAGTACAGGGCTTATCTGGTGAGTAGTGAGTGAGCTCGTGAGAGTTTTTTTCGTATCTGTTTTTGAGGCGATGAACAACGGTAGTGATTAGCAACGATGAATTGTGGTGCTAGCCTGCAAGAAGAGAATTAGAGCTTGGAAGAAAGCATGACAAGCACTACAAAGAGTTGTCTATTCTTGTTAACAAACAATTAATAGAGGGGAGGGACCCTTGGCATATGAAAAATTTTCTGGTACTCTTTAACTTGCTAAAGAAGACTCTGAATGGTCACAATCACTTGAACCAGGAACAACAACGTCATGCAATCTATTGCCAGACTTGTCGTGTCCTGGCCCATTAACTTTCAGAGAGCTGGAAAGAGGTTTGGTTCCTCCACCTTTGTTTCTTCTCAATTTATGTCACAGAGATGAGAGAGAGTCTGATCGCTGGATGACAAGGGCAGGCATTAAAGCCATGATCAAGAGATAAAAAGCCTTGTAGTGTAGACTGAGATTATGCAATTGTCAGGGAAGGAAATGAGGCCCCATGTACAAATTCAAGTCCTTTTCATTCATAGATTTTTAAGGAAATTGATAGCAGCTAAGCAGAGTAAGAACTGGAAAGCCTAGAATATAAAAAGTAAATGTGTAGGTTTGCTAAGATCTACTAAGATCATCTGCTAATAAGAGCATTTACGCAACAAACACAGCTGTGTAGGTCTAAATCAATTACCATTTACATTTGTAAACACTCATCGCATGTCCTCATCACATTGCCAATTTCAAACGCACAGATTTCAATGACTTGTGGGTCTGCATCAAACACCAACTGCAGTACCTAGGAGATTATAACCCCATTTACAACCTTCAGTTCTTGTTTATCATTCTTGCTGCCTGCAAGTCACAGCAAAACAAAAAAAGGATAAAAAAACCTGATCCCATTACAAACTTAAAGATCATGACCCCATTTACTACCTTCAGTTCTTGTTTATCATTCTTACTGCCTGCAAGTCACAGCTAAAAAAAAGGAAGAAAAACTGATTCCATTACAAACTTAAAGACCCACACAGGCCATGGGTCCTGAAGCAGAGCACCACAAGAGGCCTCATCAAGTTTTACGGACATCAACTTTACCCTGGATCTATTTTCTTCATTGCAATCTACTATTACAAAGTACTAAGAACACAAGAAATAAAACTAAAACTCAAAAGATTGAAATTTATATAAAAGAGTTACAAACACCTAAGAGAAAGAAACTTTTCCTTTCACTTGTTTTTTACAATTTGTGAGACTCAAGAACTTCAAACCTATAACAAAAAGCCAACAGAATACAAAAGGAAACCATATATCTAAATGACCAAACTGAAAGACTACAACTAGTTACAGGCTTCAATGGACCTGTCAATGCACAATTGCAATAAAAAAAAAAACTAATTACCCTTCCAGTTCGTGATCTGATCAAGAAGCACCCCCCAACAATCCCATTCGATGGCGTATAATACAAACTAGAACATTGTTCCACACCAGAGAAAAATTACCAGGTGGAAACTTAAATCAAATTCAAGTCCAGCCCCATCGATTATCGCCATGACGAAACTGTGAGTAGTGGCACCTCATTCCAAGCTAAAGTTAAGAACCCAGGCTGAGAATCATCAAGAGAATACAAATCACTGTAATTGCAATACCATAAGAGTATCTTAGCCTGACTCATTGCATAATGGCTAAGCGAAACCGATTCAAAACCTGAACTTTCCATTAAAACTCCCCATTGATCTTTATCCTCCATCCTTTCCCTTCTCATTCCAGGCTCCTCTGGCCCTACAACACTAGAAATTCTCTGACCCAATAACAACCTCTCAACTTGAAGCCTCTCTGGTGAGTCTCTACTCAAGTTAGGCTCAAGAGACTCAAAAACAGCAGTGTAGTATCTCAAAGCATTCTTAAACCGAGTCAAGTACCCAACCCGGTTCAAACTAGCTTCATATTCACCAAGAGTGACAATTATCGGGTTCAACGATTTAGCCATCTTTAAAGCAGTTTCTACAGCAACTGGAGACTCATCCAATAAATTATACAATTGAAGCATGAAATTAACAGCCAAAACCTCATCCGGCTCTGCTCGAAAACAAGATTCATTTAACTCCTGAATTGGAGTCAGAATAGGCTCAAACTCGAAATTCAAACCAAGAAGCTTGGCATAATCAAGAAGCCTATTACCAGTAGCTAAAAGAGAGGCAGCTGGATTCTTACCAAGAACTGGAGCAGGTATACCTGAGATCCGAATTCTAACAGGTTTTCCAGCTGAACGTGTAGCTAAAGCTTGTAAAAGAGCAGCCCATTGAACTCCATGAACAATACCAAAATCAACTATGTGAATCTTGCTTGCTTTCTCAGTTGCCTCAAGAATTGCTTGGTTTGCTGTTAAATGAGCAAACTTTGAATATGGACAGGCATCATTCAAAGCTTTATAGGACAGAGTGAACTCTTCACTTGTCTGATCAAAATTTTTCAAGACATCAAGCTCTCCTACAGCAACTCTTCGGCATAATCCTTCCGCGAAGTAGAAACCAGCTCGCTCAACTGGATCACCGTTTTCACTCACCAAGTCCTTGCACTTAACCAACGATTTCACGGCTTGATCAGCTTTGGACTCGACAAGTTGAGCGCACTCAACAAGCGCTTTCAAAACCGGCGAGGAAGATAACTGTACAATTTCCTCTGACCCTCCGACGGTTTCATTTTTTACTGTTGGCGGAAGCAGTGGCGGGGGTGACGTTGTGGGCTTGATTTCTTGAGGAGGAGATGGGGCGACCCAGAGCGAATTAGAGAGAACCCCGTTAAGATCAGACGGTGGAGAGCAGCCAACAGTAAGTCGACTGGGGCAAGTATTAAACGGATCAGAAGTGTACATCCCAAAATCAGTACTGTTTTGCCACGCGTCACAACCAGAAGGAAGATTAGAACTATCCGTTGAATCTCCACCGTTCATTAAACTGTCCATCCACTCATCCGAGTCAAACTCACCACCAGCTCCAGTAAAATAAGGAAGCCGAAACCCGCTTGAGTGGTGCTGCTCCATGTTCGAGAAACTAAACACAGGTGGGTCACCTGTTTCTTGTCCACTCTGAAAAGGGTCAGAGAAAGCAGCCGGACCCGAGAGCCCGTAACCCAAGTTTGGGTTAGCAGACATTATATTAGTCGGCCAAGGATTTAAAGAAAATGGGTTTAGGCCAAGAAATTGTTGCTGTTGGTTATGGTGGTGGTGGTGGCTTTGTTGCTGCTGTTGTTCTTGTTGTTGTTTTTGCTTAATAACTTGTTGGGCTATTGCCATTAGATTTCCGCTATCTGCACACATATATGCCATTCTCCAGCCAACCTTCTTACCTGCAAGTTACGTTGAAAGAAGACATTGTTAGTAAAGAAAGAGTGACAGAATCTTGAAATGGTGGATTTATAGTGCCATAAAAAAGCAGTCAAAGAAAGAAAGAAGCAGGGAGAGAGAGCACGTACTTAGAGAAGAGGGCAGTGAAGGAAGAGGATCACCAGCTGGATTTGGTGATGATGGGAGACAGTGGGGAGGGGGGGGAGAGAGAGAGAGGGATTTTTAAGTTCAACGTTTAGAATAGAGGAGGAGGAGGAGGAGGTGATGGACAAACGATGATTAAAGTCTACACAGACGACGAGTGGGGGCCACTTATGCGATTGAAGAAAATATTAGTTTATGGTTTTTAAATAGGATTTTAATTTATGGTGCTATAATGAGATACGGAGCAAATTGTATTTCTTAGGGTTTACATTTTATTTTATTAAAAAAAAAATTGGGAAGAGCAATTTGTATTTGGTATTATTATGTAAAAAAAATATTTTTTAATTAAAAAATATTTTTTTTATTTTTTTTACATTATCACATTAAAATCATCAAAAATATTACATTAATTCTTTTAAAATAAAAAAGTTAAAAATTATCACAATACAAATCAGTCTCTTGAAATATTATGTATTCTAGAATTAATATCCTTCTCTGATTCTAGAAAAATAAGATGTATAAATAATTATCATGATAGATTTCAGTTTGATGTGAACTAATTAATTATATAATGAAATTGTATAGTATTTAGTATGAATTAAATCTGAGTTTAAAAAAAATCAAAATTGATTTGCCAAATCTTTTAAACAAATTCATTTTTTATGAAATAAAAAATTCACATTTAATTGCCAGCATATAGACATACAGATACGTAAAGGATTTTAATTTCTTGATTAATCAAATTTATATTTCAGTGATCTCAACAAAATGAGGTAATATTAATTTATTTGCTAGAACATTTGACTCCCTACTTTATTTTTTTCTTTATAAATCTTTACATATAAAAAATAGAATACGATCTCATATTTAAATAGAATATTTCTAAATTACTTACATCACATGCTCAAATTATTCATTTAACTCGTGAGAATAGCCAAGCTTTAAATTTATGTTAGATTTAAATTATTCGACTAAAGGGTATGCCAAAATAAGTATTTTGATAGTTCAAAAGGATTTTGAACGGTATGGGTCATTTTGAATCCATAGAGAAAATAGATGGATAATAATGTATAACCAAGGCTTAATCCAGATGAAGTTTAAGAATGTAAATCATTAATGGATGTATATAAATTTTGAAATCTTTTTTCTAAATGGTCAGACAACGATTGAATTTTACAGTAGTACGCTTAGCATTGATTTAACAAGTAAGGTTCAAGTATTAAAATTAAAAAAAAATACATATATTTGGCCGGCCAAATATATGTATTTTTTTTTAATTTTAATACTTGAACATGAGAGAGTCGGGATTTTTTTATTGAATAAAGGTTGTAAATTTCATTATGTTTTGCGGAAATGATAAATATATCTTGTTCTAGCTTAAAAAATAAAACAATCCAAAACAAAATTTATTTTACTCGAATCTCAACCTATTCTGGAAATTCTTCTTGGAACGTTCTAGTTTCATTTTGGCCAAATATTTTTTTTTTATTTTTTTTAATTCATGTTTCTTCTTTAATTTCATCTTTAAAAACTTGGTTTATTGTTTATTGTGGTTTACTTCTTCTTTTTTTGTAGTTATTCCAGTTTCATGATCCATGTCATAGGTTTGAAGAGTTGACTTGATTTTTTTTTTTCAATTAACTTTTTTTCTCCACTTTCATAATTCAACATTTGTTGATTATGAGTTAAGCTTTGTCATTTTTCTCAGTTTTTTTCTACAAACTTATCTTAGTCTCATGACCCAAGTCAGAGGTTTCACCAGTTAACCTAAGTATACTTAATTTATTTTATTGTGTCCTATTTTTTAGTTTGATTCTTTCTCAATCTCATCATTCAACAATGAGTTTATTGAGAATTGAGTTTCATAATTTATTTTGATTTGCTTTATTTTGGGTTATTACGGTTTAATGACTCAGATTATGAATTTGAAAGGTTGACCCTAATTAATCCAATATGTTATCGTCCCAATATTTTTTTCTAAAAAATATGTTGTCTTAAATTTTTCCTAGTCAAACTATATTTTTATCAGTCATCCCGGTTGTCTTTGGACCCATCGAGTCGTTCAAATCATATCAGTTTAACTCCCACTTTTTTACTTGTGTTTGAAACTTGATTTTCATAGTTTCAAGTTGATTTGTCTTTGGAGTTTAATTGAAATTATGTTTGTTGAATTAATATTTTGAATTATATGTGTGTGTTAATATTATATGAATAGTACAACTCCAAAAAGACAAACTGAAACACTTTGAAACCAAAACTTACCGTTTCAATTGAAAAAACATAACACCAACCAAAACAATATTAAAAACCTTGAAATAAACTGATGCGAACTTCTTGATCACATGGTCAAATAACCCACAATGAAGATGATACAACTCTCAGAAAGTCAAGAAATTAGGTTTAATAGAAGTGTAACACAATGAAAACTTGTCTTAAGGCACCAACATTAGTGGAATAAGAAACCCCTGCCCAACTAATATCATTTTGCGAACAAGAAGTATAAGGAAAATGCCACAAGATCAATTATATCTTGATAAGTCAAATTTGTTCTTTATCACATCAAAGAAAACGTGTTGCATCACGCAAAACGCAAGTTTATTTAATAGATCTATCATTCTTAAGAATTTCAGCTTACAAAACCTTATATAATAGTTCAACTAATAACCCTAATGAACCTAAAACTTGTGGGCTAATATATACCCACTTATAATGAACTCAAGGCATGTTAATTAAGTCCAAACATAAAAAAATATAATAAATATAACACATAAACTAAAGTTGGTGCACCTGATTAAACAAAATAACTCGAACAAAATTTAAACAATGTCATGAACAAAATTCTCATCCTAAAAATACTAGGATCTTTGTTGCCACCTTTAGATATTCAAAATAAGCTAGGAAATTGATTGGTAAAGTTGCCTTCCTTTTAGTTTCCTTGTTTGTCTAGGATAATTAATTGTAACTTTAAAGAATCCTCTTAAAGTATGAAAGCCCTTGCCGCATTCCTTTAACCTTTATTGTATAGTTATGAAACTCCCAAACTAAGCGGTCAAATCCTTATAGAAAAAAGATCATTGCCAAATAGAAATTTTAAAAGTCAAAAGGAAGTAAATAATAAAATTTATACAGCTTATTCTGACCTATATCGCAATGTCTTCCCGAATTCTCACTAACTTGAGATTTAACCCCAATATAAAACAATATTTTAGGAAACTATGGGTAAAGTTTTAGCTCACCCAACGGTCGGATTGAAAATTATGATTGTTACTATAAAACTAGACAGTAGACACAATTACGCTAGAATTCGAATTTTATTGTCCAACCCTTTCTTGGATAATATCATCAACAATAATAAAACACATTGTTTTCTCCTAACTAGTGTCATCATTTGACTTCTCATAATCAACAATAGTAAAACACATTGTTTTCTCCTAATAGAGGTGGGTTATTTTCTTAGCTGGGTCTAAGAGAAGTTGAGTTTTATGAAGGGTTTTTTGGACCCTTAAATTTGGGTTTATAAAAAAAAATCTCATCTCAACAAATCACTTTTAAAAGATACCTACCAAGTTTACAAGTTGAGTACCTATCTTATAAAAACACAGTGGTTTTGTCTTTCTTTTCAATCGAGGGATTATAAATACTCGAAACCTGATCGAGTTGGATATGAATAAAAATTTTATATTAAAGTTCGAGTATAAATAATGTCAAACCTGGATACCTAAAATATAATCAAGTCGAGTATGATTAACAATTTTATATTCAAATTTTGAGTATGAATAATATTAAACTTGGATATCCAAAACTTGATTAGATCGGGTATGAATAACAATCTTAGATTCAGGTTCAAGTATGAATAATGTCAAACTCCATCATTAATATATATTGTCATCCCATACAAAATCCATGTATATACATTTAAAAGGTTATTAAATGCCATAAACTAGAATTGTAATAACTTCTGAGTTTGGGGTGACTTTGTACAAGACTTGATCATTGATATCAAGTTAACTATACCGTACCTTTTTTTTTACTTTTAAGAATAAAAATTCAAAATTTTATTTAAAAAATAAAATATATATTTTTCATGATATAATTTGGCCAAATTCCGAATCAACAAATCATTTAGTGTATGTTTGTTGTTGCTATTGCGTTTGCTTTTAATGGTAGAGCCATGTTGAGAAAATTAGTTACTTCCATGTTTGGGTTGTCCTAGACTTTAAGAGTGTCAATAAGTTTGTTTTCTGTTTACCTAGTCAATAAGAGTTTGTTTTGAACGTTGGATAGTGTGCCTATTTTCATGTTGCTTTCAGTATGTATTAGTCTATTTATAGGCTGATTGTTTATCAATAAAATGAACAAGTTTATCCTCTGCTTTCTTTATATCCTCTGCGTCTTATTGTTACGTGTAAAAACATCCTAGAGGTACTTTGTTTGTATCAGTGGTATCAGAGCAGGGTTAAGTTCCTCAAAAAAAAGTGAAATTGATAGCTTCTGAAAGTTTTGTACAACCTGTCATTCCACGCTTTGATGATCACTATGACCATTGGAGCATGCTCATGGAGAACTTCTTGAGGTTCAAAGAATATTAGACGGTTGTTGTTTCTGGAGTAGCAGAACCAGCAACAGATGTTGTGCTGACCGTGCGCAACAGACAGAGCTTGAAGGGTTGAAGTTAAAGGATCTCAAAGCAAAGAATTATCTCTTCCAAGCTATTGATCGCTCAATTTTGGAAACCATTCTTTGCAAAGACACAACCAAGCATATTTAGGATTCTATGAAAAAGAAGTACCAAGGTACAACAAGGGCTAAGAGGCAGCAGCTTCAAGCACTTTGTTCAGAGTTCAAATTGCTTCGAATGAAGTCAGGAGAATCAATTACAGACTATTTTTCAAGAACGATGGCAATCGTTAACAAGATGCGGATCCATGGTGACAAGACAGAGGATGTTCTCATTGTTGAGAATATTCTTCGATCCGTGACACCAAAATTTAATTTTGTTGTCTGTGCTATAGAAGAAGCTAATGATGTTTGTTTACTGTCAATTGATGAATTACAAAGTTCTTTGTTGATTCATGAACAAAAAATTAACCAGCAGGAAAAAAAAAAGAACAAGCATTGAAGGCCTTATCAGAAAATCACTCTACACCCAGTAGAACTTATAGAGGTCGAGGTAGAGGAAGCAGAAACAACAATGATCGTTGGAACCAACAACAAAATCATCATCATCAGAAGAGTCAATTTCAAGGAAGAGGCAGAGGACGTGGAGGCCATCACCCAACAACTCATAGTTCAAAGTCAGCAAACAAGTCCAATGTTGAGTGTTTCAGATGTCATAGGTATGGCCATTATAAATCAGAATGTCAAACTGATTTGAATAAACACAGTGGAGATCAAACTAACTTTGCAGAAAAGGAAGAAGAGGTGTCTCTTTTGATGGTGTGTCACGTGAAGGAAGAAACTTAACAAAATATGTGGTATTTAGACACTGGTTGCAGCAACCACATGTGTGGAGAGAAGGAGACATTTTCTTCCTTGGATGAATCCTTTCGCAGCTCTGTTAAATTTGGTGACAACTCCAAAATATCTGTTATGGGCAAAGGAAAGGTAACAATTCAAACCAAAGGAAATTCTACCCACATTATCGCTAATGTTCTTTTTGTGCCAAATTTAAAGACCAACTTGCTTAGTGTGGGTCAGTTACAAGAAAAAGGATATGAGATTTTTTATCAAAGATGGAGTATGTCAGATTCAAGATGCAAAGTTGGGCTTAATTGCTCAAGTTAACATGACGGCGAATCATATGTTCCCACTTTATCTCCACAACACAGCTCATTTGTGTTTCTCAGCAAAATTAACAGATGAGTCATGGCTATGGCATTTTCGCTATGGGCATTTGAATTTTGGCGGATTGAAAACACTACAACAAAAGAACATGGTGACAGGGCTTCCTCAAATTACAGCTTCTTCTCAAGTTTGTGAAGAATGTGTTATTAGCAAACAACATCGTAATCAATTCCCACAAGGAAAATCCTGGAGAGCGAAGAAAGCATTGGAACTTGTTCATTCCGATATTTGTGGGCCAATTACACCACATTCCAATGGAGGTAAAAGATATTTAATTACCTTCATTGATGATTATAGTCGGAAGTTATGGGTTTATTTTTTGCAAGAAAAATCTGAAACTTTTGTAGCTTTTAAAAGCTATAAAGCGCTTGTTGAGAAAGAAGTTGGCCACCCAATAAAAGTTCTTCGCACAGATCGCGGTGGAGAATATAACTCACATGAATTTGTAATTTTTTGTGAGAACCATGGAATCAAGAGACAACTTACAGCAGCTTATACGCCCTAACAGAATGGTGTATGCGAGAGGAAGAACCGCACTATTCTGAATATGGTGCGAAGCCTTTTGATAACAAGTGGCATTCAAAAAAGTTTCTGGCCTGAAGCAGTTAATTGGAGCGTCCATATATTGAATAGAAGTCCCACACTTGCTGTCAAAAATATGACACCAGAGGAAGCATGGAGCGGAAGGAAACCTGATGTAAATCATTTTTGGGTTTTTGGGTGTATTGCCTATACCCATATTCCAGATGAGAAGAGGAGGAAGCTAGATAACAAAGGAGAAAAATGCATTTTTCTTGGTGTTAGTGATAAGTCAAAAGCTTATAAATTATACAATCCTAACACCATGAAAATTGTCATCAATCGTGATGTAGTATTTGATGAAAAAGAAACCTGGTCATGGAATCAAAATGTTGTTAAAGAAAGTATTCCAGCAGATTTTGATGATCATGAGAAAGGGCAGCAGCCTATGGAGAATGAGCAAGAAGTGGAAGTCACTCAAAATGTTCCAATTGATCAAAGCCCACTTAGAGCTGATTCACAAAGATCTCAACGTGTTCAAAGAAAAGCCGCATGGATGACTGATTATGTGATAACTGGAGTTGATCAAAGTGATGACCCACTTACACATTTTGCTCTGTTTTCATATTGTGATCCTACCATTTTTGAAGTAGCTGTCAAAGAACCAAAATGGAGAAAGGCTATGGATGCTGAGATTATAGCTATTGAAAGAAATGATACATGGGAGCTGTGTCATCTTCCAAAAGGGCAAAAGACAATTGGTGTAAAATGGGTTTACAAGACAAAGCTGAAAGAGAATGGTGAGGTTGATAAGCACAAGGCATACTTGGTGGCTAAGGGCTATAAGCAAGAGTTTGGTGTTGATTATAAAGAAGTATTTGCTCCGGTTGCAAGGCATGATACAATCAGATTGGTGATTGCTATGGCAGCTCAAAACTCATGGCCTATCTTCCAGTTGGACGTGAAATCAGCTTTCCTCTATGGAGATTTGAAAGAAGAGGTATTTATCGACCAACCTCCTGGTTATGTAAAACTTGGCAATGAGCATAAAGTGTATAAGTTAAAGAAAGCTCTATATGGATTAAAACAAGCTCCAAGAGCTTGGTATAATCGTATAGAAACTTATTTTTTGAAAGAAGGATTTCAAAAATGTCTTTATGAACATACACTTTTTATAAAGATTGAAGATGAAGGAAAAATGCTCATTGTTTGCTTATACGTAGATGATTTAATCTACACTGGAAACAATACAGCCATGTTTGGAAGTTTTAAGAAATCCATGATGGCTGAATTTGAGATGTCTGATCTTGGCATGATGCATTATTTTTTTGGCATTGAAGTGGTGCAGTCTTCTATTGGCATTTTTATTTCCCAAAAGAAGTATGTGCAAAAAATCTTGGATAGGTTTCAGATGACGGATTGTAATCCTGTAAATACTCCATCTGAGTTTGGTATGAAGCTGCACAAAGATAATGGAGGAAAGAAAGTTGATGACACTCTTTACAAACAAATAGTGGGGAGTTTAATGTATTTGACAGCAACAAGACCTGATATAATGCATGTTGTAAGTGTGATTAGCAGGTACATGAAATGTCCTACAGAGATTCATCTCTTGGCTGCAAAAAGAATTTTTCGTTACTTGCAAGGTACTAAGGAGTTTGGGCTGTTCTACAAGAATGGAGAAAAATCAAAGTTGCTTGGCTTTACATATAGTGATTATACATGAGATTCAGATGATCGAAAAAGCACATCTGGGTATATTTTCATGATGGGGACAAGAGTTGTTTCATGGTCATCAAAAAAGCAACCTATTGTGACATTATCATCCACCGAAGCTGAATTTGTTGCCGCAACAACTTGTGCTTGTCAAGCTATTTGGCTAATGAAAATCCTCAAAGAGCTGCATTTCAAGGAGGATGAACCTACTCAGATTTATTGTGACAACAGTTCAACAATAAAGCTTTCAAAAAATCCAGTTTTACATGGTCGAAGCAAACATATAGATGTGAAGTATCATTTCTTGAGGGATCTCACGAATGATGGAGTCATTAATCTTATTTACTGCAGAAGTGAAGACTAGATCACTAATATTCTAACCAAGCCTCTCAAGTTTCCTACATTTCAGAAGCTCAGGAAGTTACGTGGTGTTTGCACTTCAAATGATTCAATTTGAGGGATGGTGCTTCAAATTTTGACTCTTATTAAACTGAATGTTATGTTTGGAACATCAGTTTAAGGGAGGGATTGTTGAGAAAATTAGTAACTTCCATGTTTGGGTTATCCTAGTCTTTAGGAGTGTCAGTAAGTTTGTTTTCTGTTTACCTAGTCAATAGGAGTTTGTTTTGAACGTTGGATAGTGTGCCTATTTTCATGTTGCTTTCAGTTATGTATTAGTCTATTTATAGGCTGATTGTTTATCAATAAAATGAACAAGTTTATCCTTTGCTTTCTCTATATTCTCTACGTCCTACTGTTACGTGTAAAAATATCCTAGAGGTACTTTATTTGTATCAAGCTATTATTAAAAAAAAACCGCTGAAAAAACATGAATTTAAATATGAATTTACTGTTTTTTAAAGAATTGTACCATACAACAAACTCAAAAACAAAAACAAAAACAAACACTCATAAGCTTAATTAAAAAGAATTTAATCTTAAAAAAAACTAATCTGACAAAAATGTATCTCAAAATTAATTTTTGTACTTCCGCAACCTCAGTTTTTGATGGCATTTGCGCAGCTTCTTTCTGTTTACTGGGACTTGGGAATCGCGGTTGTTGTGCTCGTAGGACACTTCCTTCTCGACATGACAACATCAGGTCATCAACGTCCACGTGTACCACTTTTTTTTTTTTTCTTCTTAAAAATATTTTCTCTCTCCTTTTCACTCCCGCTCTATTCGGGTACCTTGACTTGGGGCCCACAGCCCACTTGACACGTCGATCGTTATACGGCGGGTCGGTGTCGCCGTCTTAATGACGTCATCTGTTGTGATCTTCTTGGGGAATGTAAAGTATATCTTTGCCGTCCATTTTGGACATCTAGCGTCCTCATTTACCAAAATGGAACCGCGCCACTTACTGTAGCTGAAAACGACGTTACGAGTACAGTACCTTGGCAGGATAATTTAGATAAAGCATCCATCACCTGCATCATTATGCTAACACGTATGCACTTTCTTTGTTTGTTTTAGCTATGATTAATAGTAATTTTTTTAGTTAATTAAAAACAATATCTTATGCCTATAATATTATAGATATCAAATAGTTATTTAATTAATTAATATTAGCCATCTTCAATTTATCAACTTTTAATTTTAAAAATGCCTTCTTTTTTACCAATTTTCTCCATCTTACCGTTTTCTCAATAGTAGCATTCTTTTTTACCAATTTTCTCCATATTATCAGTTTAAATCCCAATTTATTCTATAATTTAGTATATTTTATACTCACTGAAAATACAAATTGTAATTTAAAAAAAAAATCAATAACAAAGTATAATTTCAATCAAATCATAAAATATTAAGAGGAATTATTTCAATTTTATTTTTATTACTCTACTTAACCCATGATCTAGAAACTTCCGGCCCAAGTTTCAAGAACTAATGGTTTTAACAGGTAGATAATTATACCGTTGAGGACAATTGCCCGTTTCTTTTTGCGTAGATCGACAGGTGTATCAAGTGGGGCCCCTTTAAGGGTTGTTAAAAGCCTTTCGTTTGGAAGTGGTGAAGAGGT
>Ga0307517_10007043_pt1 | contig 16499 bp, 22 predicted proteins | sample 23_EM_MG_FD_194515 | JGI IMG/M metagenome (GOLD analysis project Ga0307517, IMG submission 194515) | Populus trichocarpa ectomycorrhiza microbial communities from riparian zone in the Pacific Northwest, United States - 23_EM | ecosystem: Host-associated > Plants > Roots > Unclassified | place... | reverse complement strand
TGTGCCTTGCAAATCTGTCATATCTTTTAAGAATGTGTGTCCGTCCGGAATCGAATCGACCATCTTGGCATACTCTTGGGTATTGCCACCCAACCGCACAACGACTGACCCAGCACGCTCTTGCAGGTTTGCCATAAGATTCAACCAGGGAACCGGAATGAAGGAACTATAACATAACGTTGATTAGTTCAGTACAAACCATATAAATAAATAAAAATCTTAACAACGCACGAGTTTTTGCCCACTAATCACAAAACCCCAACATCAAGTTAAACACACACATCAAACAACAAAGAAACGAGGAACAGAAAACGCACAAACTTGGCTAATGACCGACATCTCAATCGAAAATCCCCAAAAGCCAGCACCAACATGCGGCACCGACAGCCCCGTAACCGCCGCAGCATCCCTTTGCAGATTCAACGTATACGCAAACGGGGGTGGAGGGTTGGGGATGGGGGGTGGGACGAGCTCGGCTTTGGAATGCGCTGGGGCGGTCTTGACAGCAACGGCGGCAGTGTTCGTCGGGTCTGCCCCAATCGTTTGTGCGAGGGGTATCTGGCCATACACCGTCACCGCTCGCGCGGCGGTGACAAAGCTACCGAGCAGGGCTAAGGAGCAAAGGAGCATCCTTCAGAGTGAAAGGAGAGCAGGTGTTTCTAAACGATACTAATGAAAAAGACCAAGAGAGTGAGAGGAAAAAGGACTGCGTGGGGCGGCAAGAAATGACCGGTCAGTAATGGTGAGAAAGAGGAACAAACGAAACGAGGCTTGGCGGCACTGACTGTCTGGCGTTGCATTGAAAAATTTGATGGGTATGACCAAGAGCTTGGCGTTGGCAGTCTTGGAAGTCAAATGTCTTGGCCACGTGACCGCAGAGCGCCTGATTAAATTTTATTGCAAGATGCGATATGGTATACATCGTATCTAAAAAAAATAGTAGTCAGATTCTGCAAAAGGTATCCAGGTCAGAAAAAAAGTAAAGACTTACATTTAGGCTACTCACAAGGTCACTATGAATTAAGAAGAAAGCCAAGAAAAAAAAAATAAGGTAATTGTCACTGTCAAGTCAAGCATCGTGCAAATCAATCAAATCAAGCAATATCCGCCAGTCCATGCACCACATCATCATATCATCCTCCACAAAATCCTCAACGCAAAAGCCCCCTAACAATCCACACACCCCCAAGAATCGCACTCCCCAACACCATCCCAACACCACCCACCGTCATCCTCCTCGTCGCCTTGCTGATACTCCCCACACTCGTACTCCCAAACCCATCCTTACTCATCCCTGAGTGCCCATTCGAGGTCGACAACGCAACCGGGTCGAATGTCACCGTATTGTGGAATTTCGTTCGTGCCGTTGTCGAAAACGTCTCCGTCGCTTGCCCGATCGACAAAGGTTCGGCGTTGGCATCAAAGAAGACGAGCGCGAAACCTGGTGCATTCACCGGCACGACGCAGGTGTTGGCGGTGGTATCACAGTTGATAGTGGTCACATTTAAGGATCCTCTGAACCGGCCGTCGACTGTGTATTGGTTACCAAGAGTCTGAGAGGAATCAAGTATAAGCGATGATAATTTTCGAAACGAAGTACAGAGACGTACCTGACCAGCCCACGTAATGCCTTCTTTCGTGGATACCGAATCGGCAGAAAGGTACCTAACAATAATAAGAAAATGAAAACTCGAAATCAAAAACATGCATAAATGACACTTACTTGACCTTCACCGTCGACGGTGCACCTGCAGGTACGGTGATCGTAACCTGGGAGTTACTTGCTCCGGTTTTGTCGTCGATAAAATTAAACAACGCGACTTTACTGAGTGCGTTGTTCTCGTAGATAGCATAGGAAGGCGTATAGACGGAGTTTGCATTGCCGAATAAATCGATGATGCGAGACGTGTTGGTCTTTCCGAAGGCTTCGGCGAGGACGATGGTGGAATAATAGACTGCACCAGCGGTCCACTCATTAAACGAAGATTGGTTCGTGGGTGGAGAGGTGAAGGGCTGATCAAAATAAAAAGATTGGTTCGGTAAATCGTTTGAAGAATGATTTTGACGTACATTGTAATAAACGTTCTGGCCACCAATATGCATCAACGCATGGGTGAAGTTTGCATACGCCATCTGGAATCCATAATCCATCGCCCACAGCGCGGCGCCATAGGTATCACTGATTCCAGGGAATCCTCCACAAGACGCCGTGTTCGTCTCGAACATGATGAAAGGCTTTCCGGCGCCCTGAGCAAGATCCGTAGAGTGTATATAGGGTTGGACAAGATTAACGGCCGCAGTATGTGTAAGATAGCTAGGGAAGACGTCCTGAGGATTTTGAATTGGCTGGCCGGTGTTGAATTGTGCAGCACAATTGTTGTTAGGGTAGCTATTGATAATCAATTGAATTTCAATATTCCTACTATATGAATAAAATGTACTCACTGTTCGACACTGAGAGCGTATAGATTATCCTTGAAGCGGTCAATGAACCCGGTATCCCATACTTGCTCTGGTGTCCACGTGCCGCTAGTAGCGACACTAGGCCCAATAAGCATGTTTTTATTCAGGATTAGAGGGTTTTGATTCATGACGTTGATCAACGCCTGCACTTCGTCGGTATACATCTGGGGAGAGTATGTAACGCGACGGCCAAACCTATTCGCAAGAATGTGTTGAATAAATTATTACAGCTCGATTCTCAGAGGAAGACGCACTGTTGATAGAAATCGGGTTCGTTGCCAGCCTGCAGTCCGAGCAGATGGCTGCCGACGATCGCTTGAGATTGCTCTGCAATAGTCAACCGCCAATTGGTAGAGTCATTAAAAGGGATGCCTGGATTTACATAGATATGTGAATACTTTGCAAAAAGTAACGATTACTGGGAACGTACCAAAGAACCAGCCGACATTGACCATAGATGAGATGTTGGCGGCCATGTAGAACATATCGACGGTATAGAGGACCGCCGGAGTTTTGGTCTACAGGATGGTTAAGTTGATGAAATCTCTTGGCTGCCAAGCACGTACAGTTTGTGTCGATCCAGAGTCAGCCTTTGAGAAGGTGTGGCCGTTAGGCAAAGATGGCACCATAGCGGCAAATTCCTGAGTGTTTCCTCCCAACCGAATCACTACACCTCCTGCACGCTCCTGCAAATTGGCCATAAGATTCAAAAAAGGGACTTGAATGAGCGAACTGAAGATGATGTCAGATTAGGGTCGCCCCCCGCCAAGAAATCAATAAATGTTACACACGAGTTTTTGCCCACTAAAATCCTTTCATTGAGCGATAACCACAACGATAAAGTCAGAGATACTTACAAACTTGGCTGATAACAGACATTTCGACAGAAAACCCCCAAAAGCTGCCTCCAACATGGGGTATCGACAACCCATTCACCAGCGCAGCATCCTTCTGCAACGAAAGCGTATAGGCGGCAGCTGGGGGTTGGCTTGGCAGAGCGGGGGGGTTCAGGACCGTCTTGTCGTACGCCGCAAGCGTTTTGGTCGCCGGCAGAGCTGAACCAGCAGACGGGTTGGCACCAATGGTTTGCGCCAGGGGTATCTGGCCATAAACTGTGACTGCATGGGCGGTCGTGAGGGCACTCCCGAGGAGAGCCAAGGCAGCGATCAGCATGCTAAGAGCTGAGCTAGCGGGGTAAAGAACGACAGGTGAGGCTTGGGAATGCTTGGTACGGCGTTGAGAGGGAATGAAACGCTTAGCATGTCACAGCTGTCACTCGATACCGCCAAGCCTATGCCAAGGACTTCTGGCTAACCTGAAATGGGTGGGAGCCGTTCTCTAAAAACGCGATATCCACATTGAAGGCATGACCAGGTGCTTTAAGCCTTTAACGAAAAGTTGTTGTTGTCGCCATATCTGAAGGCAGGATAGACTTTGGTTCTTTTTTATTATTATTCTCCTACATCAAAATTGTACCAAAACTTACGTTCGACGGAGAATCACCGGTGCACCTTTCGCAGGTAAACATAGAGGGAAGGTAGTGTGTTGCAAGAACATGGGGACATCGTGAGTTTTATAAACTGTTAAATTTGGAACAGCTGCGCATTCCTCAAATAGATGGGGAAGATCCAGAAATGCATTCTTAACAATTTCTATCTGCCATTTCATTGAGTTCGAGTTGAATTCAACATTGGGCACTGATACTGTAAAATAAACGGGCGTTGATTCTTTGACCGGGACCTTACGAAAAATTTCCATCCGGTCGATCACGAGCAATTCGTGTGTCCAGCACTTTTTTATTCTCTTCGCTAGTTCGAATTTTGCCATTTCGATGAAAGAAAGCAAATTTCAGGCCAAAATATCTAAGCAACCTAACCAACTTGAAAAACTATTTAACATTACATTGAGCGATAAGATACATGTACGTCGATTACCTCGCTAACCGCCTCCTAGGATAAGTAGTGCGAGGCACCGGTTTTTCGCGTGCGGCCTACTATGAGTTTCACGCACCTAATTATAACTGTGCGCCGAGACATTCCAGGTCACTTATTTAGTGTGTCCCTCAAACCGATATTTTCCCTTAAACCGAAATCTCGCGTTGATGGATTCTGAACTTATCTATGAACGTATCGTTTTCGTATCAGAATGAACGCAATGACTTCATGGAAGGTGACGCTAGCTATACAAGAGCAGGAAGGCGTATAGTGGTACAGGACGACTTGAAGAGTAGAAAGACGTAGTAGTACAGAACGAGATAACGCATACGTATAGCAGAAAAAAAAAGCATACAATTCGTCATACTCACACGCAGTTTTCCTAAAGTACATCAGCGATTTTGCGACTGAGGGAAGCGTGAGGCTGATTCTCTGGATCCGGATCGTAAGGCAGTTCACCATTATTATCAACGAACTTGAGGTTCGTCGCCTTGCCGAAGATAAGACAATGTGTCGAGCCTCCGAAATGGAACATCCCGATTTCATCGCCCTTCTCGACACGGTCGTTGTCCTGGATGGTGACCTGGCAAGTCGACACCTCGGACATTCCAACTGCAATGAAGCACATCAAACCGATCTTCTCATTATCGGCCTTGATGAAAATCAGAACGCGAGTCGCAAGTTGGGTGATGTATGGTTGGGATAGGTCGGTGGCCGCTGGATCGCGAGCAGCAGTAGGAGAGGCGGCGTAATAAGTGCCGGAAACGAAAACAATCTTTTCGACCGTTCCTGACACGGGAGCATGCCAGCGGTGGTAACTGTGCGCGCTAAGGAAAGCCTGGTAGACGGTACCGCCTTCGAAGGATTTCCCATAATCAGGATCACCGTCCAACATATGATAGAGAGAGTAGGGTTGCCCTTTAATCCAGAACGTGTCCATTTGTTTGACATTATTGGCGATGCGATAGACGTCGGATTCACAGGCGCTAACAATGACGTTATTGTCGCCAAGACCCTCCACCGGCCGAATGCCCGTCGCGAAATCCCTGACGAAGAAGTCGTCCCAAGATCTGAAGCCGTAATGCTCGTCGCTCGGGGTGCAAATAAATGCCGTTTCGAAAGGGATGGACGTTTCCGGGTCATCATACGCAGGGACCTTGAGCGTGTCGAGCGCGTCTGCAGAAAGCCAGCCTGTATCCTTGTTGAGGACGTATCGAGATTTCTTCCCCGTAAGAAAGACCGCCCAGACGTCAAACATCTTCTTAAGCATTGCGTTGACTTTGTGGTGGGTGAAAAGTGCGACACCAGCTGGCGTAGCCATCGGCCAATTGATGACAGCATTGAAGGGGAAGGCGATCAAACCGCCCCAATCCTTCTCAGTAGCGTAATCGGGAGCCTGATAGAGGAATTCGTTGAACACCGTAAGCATATCAATGTAGTTGGTGATCTTTTAACGGATGGTGAATTAATCATTGGGCGATGGGATACGAAAAAATATTTCTCTAACCTGCGGTGCACCTGTCGGATCATAGAGGTCCTTGGTCTGTTCGAACATCATGTTGAAACCCATGTAGATATCCGGGTCGCTTTCGATCAAGTTCTTGAATTCAGTGATGACGTCGTTCCAGGGTCTGGTGAATTTGGATAGATTTTTGATTTGGTATTGGTACCAGTTCTTCATGACATTAGAAGGGGGAAGCCATCCCGAACGGCGTGGAATGTGCATGGTCGCCATTGTGCTATTTCGAAATGTCAATCTCGAGTTACGAAATAAATTAGATGGAGGTCCATACACAGAAGATCTTGACGCGGATCGATACCTGCAGATTGCGGTGGTCAGTTAGCAGCTTGGAAGGAACGATGGTTGATAGTGCGACTCACAATCGCTTGCCAGGTGAGTTCCGATGGGTTTATGACAGGTAGAGGTGGACGGTGTATTTATATGTAACGATTTCCTTAGGTGCGTCCTAATCTCATTAATGGAGACACCTCGTGAACTCCATTTCTTCGCGAAGTACGACTTCCGTCCTCAAACTGAGGTCGACAGGTTTGGCCAAGGAATTCCAATGAGCTGGCTTTACATGCGAACAAAGTGCCAGGTGACTCTGATTACGGACGGCGTATCCATAGTAGGGTGGGCATCATAGGCTTCGACCTGAATGCCGCTGGTGCCTAAGTCATAGGGTAGGTGAGTCTGACCGTAATTAAGAAGATGAAGTAATAGTGCACTTTCATCGTTCTATTCCAGCTGTCAAGTGGGATCAGAGGGGAGATAATTGACACCGCCGTTTGCAGAATGATACTTATATAGAATTCTTGGAGTTCTGCGGTTGCCTTTGTTTGCTCTCGGCTCGGCGGCGGGCGCCACAACGCCATCACGAGGTATCGACCAAGTATCGACATGTTGTTCCAGTCAAGTCAATATTCTGTCGAAGAGATATTCATTTCAAGGTTTTGTTATAATATTAAGAAGAGCTCTATTCCCAAGATTGAGGTGGGTCTTGGAGTTGAGAATTGAGGTCGCTTTCTATTTGACAGATCTTCACTTGCTGCCAGAAATAAAGGTCAACTAAGATGAGAATTCTCTATCGTTTTGCCTGACTAAGACCGCTTTCGAACCGTTTCAACGCACCTCGTGAGGAGTACATCGTGGAGCTTTATGGAGCGTAGAATTCTTTCGCTTCGCAAACGGCTGTCATTCCAGCAATTCACCCCGTTTCTGGAACAAGGGTTTGGGTCAGCAGTCGTCTATTACACGCAGTCAAGGACTTGATCGGTCGCAAGTGGCCACAAGCAGATAATAACGGACGGCGATGTCGAGGAAGCAATTGGTGCAGGTTTCGAGGAAAGGCTGTCGTAGACGTTGTCGCGGATCTGCAGAATAAGGAATAGCTTGATAACCAATCCAATGAGCACATTCACTATGTTTCAAAGGTTTCAATGACTATCGTTGTGATTACGAACGACTGATTCAAATTGATTCAAACCGCACAAAGACCCACAAACGTTCAGTTATTGACACCTTCAGCCAACTTATAGAGATAAGTTCCCAAGACCTTGGTCTATCGAAATGATCAAAAATGATATTATCTGTGAATCGGGAGAGCTCACCCCGTTGAAGAAATTATCTTCGTCGAGCTTTTCGTTGACGGAGCTGGTCATGACATCAAGACCACAACGGTAAAAGGAACAAAAACACATACTGTGCGCCATCATCGCTCCTCCCCATCGGAAGCAAGACGACATCTTTCACGCCGTCCATCTTGGAAAATGTAAGAGCGACATCGATACTACCGCCTTCACGAGTCAAATCGGGAGTTTTCTCGTAAATAGCCTATGACCACAATACCATTAGTTCTCACATACAAGAAGGGCACCACGCAATGAATACGAACATTTACTGCTTTTTCTGCAGCTTGAAATGAAGGGCCGTCTACATTTCCAAGCCACGGCAGTGCAGACCCAGGAATCTCTGTGACGGTCATCGTGCACTTTGTGTGCAAATTGTTAAATTGTTCCGTGAGATAAGTTTCTACTAGACCATGCATACTTCCTGAGTCTAGAGTTTGGTTCGGTACGAGACTAATATTTGAGTTCAGAAACAAAAATTGAGCCAATGATTTCAGCAACAAACCGGGTGCTGAATTCGCCAGTGACTTCACGAGGAATGATGGTTGCTTCCCGTTCGGCTCCTCCGAAGATTCCGTGCAGAGACAAGGAGGGGTAGCGCATGCGATTCATAAGTAGTTGAGTCTTCTTCCTCGGTCACGAGCACGTCTCCCGTCTCTTTGTCCTTGAGATTCTTTACATCGTCGGGTGTAAATTCCAGCTTTTCGTAGCGTTCCCTATAGAAAAAAGGTGTAATATTAAATGTCATCTGAAGGATTCACAAACAAGCTAGTTACGAACAATTCAGTGGAAGTCAACGGTTCCACTAGTTCGTTGACCCCTGGAACTAGGATAGTACCATCGCTTGAAGTGAGCGAGGCAAGAAGTTTCGTCAGAATCGCAAGAGGTTCGTAGACCATTCCGCCGTAAACACCCGAATGAAGATCCTTCAGTGGCCCATTGACAGTAACCCTGTAATACATTATTCCTCGAAGACCATAGGTGACAGCAGGTGTCCTAGTTGTGAGCCAATAGTTATCTGACTAATATGTATTGTATGTTCAGTATCCATGAAGCAACGTGGAGGTAGGATTACTCACGATGCAAACATCTGTAACCCCCTCAAAATATTTCTTGGCGTCGTCTGTGGCAAGATATTTGTTCAGGCCGATGCTCCCGCTCTCTTCCATGCCTTCGAAGCAGAAACGAAGATTGACAGGTAGGTCTAGAGACAATCCGTGGTGTGCTTCCAGAACATTTACCCAGCCAAGTATAGGTCCTTTGTCATCTGTGGATCCGCGACCTACCATACGACCGTCGGGCTGTGAGGTTAACTTGAAAGGGTCGTGGTCTTCCGTCTCCCAGGCATCGTCTGGCTTGGCCTAATACAAAGTTTGCTTATGCTAATATATATTAAGAAAAGCCACTCACCGGCTGGACATCATAGTGACCATATACCAGAACTGTCTTCAAGTTGTTTCCAGGTGCGCCATCAATCTTTCCCAGAACCAGATTCGGAAGCTCAGGAGTTGGCACTGGATCGACGATCGTATTCAAATCAACCTGCCTGGTGTCCACACCGTAGTCACGTAGCTGATTTTCAAGCCAATCGCCCATTTTCTTCACCTCCTGACGTAGAGTTGGATCGCTGCTGACGCTGTATTATTTACAACAGAATTAAACATAACAACCATGATATTATTGAAGGACAACGAACCTGTGGTAGCCAACCGCCGTGCGTAGACGAGCCTTGAAATTGGTCCGGTTGTTGGGATCGTCAACGTACTCAAGGAACTTCTGGAGGGGTGATGCCATTGCTGCTGGTCACCCATACTGATGTTCGAAGGCTTTATACATCCTGCTGACCTTTTCAAGAATAAGACATTAACGTAAACTCTGGGCGTCCGGTGCAGTAACTGACTGGTGTCGTGAGCAATACAGAAATGACTCGCCAAACACACAAGACAAGATGCCGTTATAGATACTTTTGGAGCAGAGAGTCGGGGATGTAATTGTCGGGTGCTCCGGCCAACTTCATTCGAAGCCAGTTGGTGTCCTGAACGAATACAGATCTTGCAAGTTGCAGTTCGGAGATTGACACTTGTGCCGTCATAATGGACATGAGGGAGGCTCTATTGTTCGGTTTCATTTCCGTCTCCAGACGTAGAACGGTGTTTTTTCCTGATGTGCACACTGCATGACAAGTGGTAGTGGCCATCGCATAGGTCACGACAGGAGAGAGAAAGGTGTTACTGCAGATAGCTGAAATGGTCACAGCGACTCCCATGACCATAATTCATTCCGCGTGCGATTCAATCCTCCTGCAAAAGGAGATTTTGACGAAACCGATGAGAGAAACGAACAAGGACCTAGCCTTCTCGAATGAATCTCGAATGTCCCTCTTCTGATGTGCGGAATTATCGGATCCAGCGTTAGATAATAGAGGTCGGTTATGCAGATCCATCACTTACGAGTATTCCAGAACTCCAGAACCTGGGGCTCCAAATCCCGTCTTCAAATCGGGGTGTCCGATTCGTAAGACATCAGGCAAGCTCGGAACAACGATAAAAATATGGTGTGTCACACGTATGTTATTATACTGTCGTTTGCATAATTCAGTGAAACTCAACCTTTTTTTGTTTTGCGCGAGCTCACGTGAGGGTTTCCCACAGCCAAACAAAGGAGATCAAGCACTGATACGCTCGTCTCCTCAATGCCGGCACCTCTCTCAAATGATTTAAAGGATCAAACCATTCTCTGGATAGTGGTTATAAGATTTCCTGACCAATGAGTATAGCAATTGCTCATCGTAGAACGTGATGCAGGAAAAGACAGAAATATAAGCCATCTTGGGCATCGAGCGCAATTATCCGGGTTTATTTGCAGTGCTACCTCATATTCTACAATTTTGCAAGGTATAGCAGCACAAGAGTAGCGGATAACGGGGTGAAGGAAAGAATACATAACAAGGACGTTCCTTATCAGTGGTTTGATCACCTTTGTTTGGCTGTGGGAAACCATCACGTGATCTCGCGCAGAAAAGAAAAAGAAGAAAAAAATCACTGAATTGTGCAAACGACAGTCAAAGAACAAGGAATGCCGAGAGCCTAACTGTTCGTTTCCATTCCACCCAAATTTCAATTCTATCCATCCTCATTCAGCGTACACTGCACACTTTTGATCCAGTCATAATGTTGTATCGCATTATAGGATGTATTTCTTGTGCAGCACTGGCTTTTGCCAACCTCATTACCACCACGCAAATTCCGCTCATTTCAAATCCTATGGTTGTAAATGGAAAGCTCCGGTATAAGGCCAATAGCAATATTTGCGAGACAATGCCTGGAGTGAACCAGAAGTCGGGCTACATCACAGTAGGGCAAAATATGTCAATGGTGAGTTGATGGCCGTAGACTGCAAGGTTATTATCTGTTTATAACATGTTTCTTCAACAGTGGTTTTGGTTCTTCGAATCACGTTCATCTCCAGAAACGGCGCCCCTCACACTTTGGTTTGTTTTACCCCTTAAATCCGCCCTTGATCACAACTTCACGGCTCACATAAGTACCATTCATCTTCATATAGGCTAAATGGAGGCCCTGGGGCTTCATCCATGATCGGGCTTTTCCAAGGTGTGCGCGACTTCATAATTTTCATTACCTTCCCATTCACTGGCGTATCGTAGAAAATGGACCTTGTTATGTAAATTCGGACAACGAAACGACAGTGATAAATAAATATAGGTGAGTCTACTGACGAAGTTATGCCAGGAGCTCTCTAACGTCGCTTCAACAGTTGGAACAATGTCAGCAGTAGTAAATCAACGTGCTTCGTCAATTATATGCCAAGGGTGTTGACATCTGCTTGTCAGTCATCTATATAGATCAACCTATTGGTGTCGGATTCTCCCATGGAACATTAGTCGCGAACAGCACGGATTCTGCGGCTCCCTTTCTCTGGGAGGCTTTTCAAGTCCTATTCTCAAGCGACGAATTCAAACAATTCCAGAATCGAGAGTAGGGACTTTCATCCTAAAGCTGTGTTGCCTAAGAACATCTTTATTTACTAGGCTTGTATTTGCCACTGAGAGCTACGGCGGTCGCTATGGACCCGCTTTCGTGACCTACTTCAATGAACAAAACATATTAATCGATCAAGGAAGGCTTTCAGGGATCAAGGTCGAATTTGATGCCTTGTTGATAAACAAGTGAGTTCGGGTTTTAAAATTCGTATACCTATGCCTAATGACGCTAGCGGCTGGTTTGATCCACTTGTCGCATACAAAGCCTATATTGACTTCGCAACTTATGCCCCTCGATACGGTCCTTTGCAAGAGCCAGACGTCATAAACGCAATGACCGAGGCTTATTATGGACTTGGCGGGTGCAGCGACCTGCTCCAAGGATGCTCTGCATTGGGACATTCCTCCGCTTCAGATGGTGTCTGCTATGCAGCCGATGTGTTTTGTGTCAGTGATTTGCCTCCTGCGTATCAGGGTAATCTGACTTTTCCATTTCAGCGGGAAAACATCGAAGCACGCGCAGGCCAGGGATATTATGAATATGATCTCAGGCAGAAGGATACATCTACGCCCTGTCCCTATGATTTCTTCGAGCAATACCTCAAATCGGCGTCGGTGCGGGAAGCGATCGGCGCGGAAGTCCCCTTTGTGCTTTCGTCCGATCCTGTTGAAGCTATGTTTAACACTACCGGCGACGTGATTCCTCTCATTTCTACTTGTAATCAATGCTGAATCCTGAGAAGGACGCCCGATCGGGATTGAAACAACTCCAAAGCCTGGTTGACTCGAAGTTAAGGACCCTTATTTGGGTAGGTCATGCCATGCTCTCACGCACATGGACTTACATGGGATCTCTCAGGCTGGTGACGCTGACATCAAGTACGTATGCCCTCATTAATCATTGATAATAGACATAACGTTAATCTCCTGATTCCCCTCAGCTGCAATTGGCTAGGTGGTAACGCAACTGTCCATGCCATGGATTGGTATGGGAAAGGGGAATTTGCTGCGTTGCTACCCAAGGTAATGAAGATCAATGATCACGCCATTGGCCAAGTCACAAACCTTGATAACTTCTCTTGGGCGTAAGTTTTCCTTGCGCACGTCCGTTTTTCCAGTTTAAAATACTTGATTCAGCGTCATTTACAATGCCGGTCATGAAATAGTGAGCAAAAGTTATGATACGGAGAAGCTCTGTTTTATTAAATTTTCTATATATAGCCTGCCTATCAGCCGATTGCCGCATTCGAGGTATTCAGACAGATCATACAGATGAAGGGGCTGCACAATGTAACAGGAACGTATCCTACCCCTGGTCCTGGAACATGTCCGGATTATCTGACAGGTCGTAGTTCAGTTCGCGCAACTTCTCTAGTATGACCCTTTGTATCAAGTCATTTTTTTGACCGTCTTCATCTGCTTTGGTGAAATCGAGATTGTGCATATCCACTCGGAATCTACTGTTTGAAAATACAAAAAAATGGACCTACTGGAGTCGCTTTCATGATTTCTCCGAAATGCATGAAGTAAGGAAAGGGGAGAAGACCAGCCTTAACCTTAACCTGTTCATGGAACTTTGAGATATCTGACCTGGAATCTTTTGTGCCGTCGTGACTAGAATTAGTACATGGGTCCGGGATCTCACGTTCGCCGCCCGGGAAAGACGATGCCTTATGAGTTCTACTCCCATATAAAGAGAGCTTTTCGAAGCTTTGCATGGTTCTAAGGCCTTCAATAGCCTCCCCTGCTGATCTTACATACTCGGGGGCGGAATGCTGTTATCAGTCCGAAACGGCGTTGTCATTGCGACGGGGTTTGAGTTCAGAGTCCAAGTCCTACGCAGATAATATTAGCCAGATTCGCTGATACCTAGATGAAGTTTGAACGAAGCGTGCGGAGTAAAGTCGTAATGTAATGGTCATACAGAATCACAGTGGTTAGTACAGGAGTATCCGCATCGTACAAGCTGTTATTATATACTGATAGGTAAAGAGATAGAACCGCAATGTTCAAGTCCATCTTAGGAAGTCCATCAGAAAAGGAAAAAGGGGGGTAAGAAACATTATGTGATGTCCCTGGCGCTGAAACTGGCCTCTGACAGACGTTCGAGTTTCTCATCTCTTGAGGTGCTCACTTGTCGACCATGGACTGGGCGCATGGCACTTGGTGGACTCGAGCTGACAACACCTGCGACATTGGCCATAATATGACTGCTGGTGCTAAGGTTGTGGTTGATCGGACTCGATGGTGACGAGTAGTCTGTATCGGTCGAGAGTTGGTTTGCTCGATGGCCTAGAGAGGAACCCGAAGCGTCTACAGAGGACTCTGCGTACGTTGGTGGATTGATGCGCGCCCGGCGAGCTGGCGTTACGGGCTGCATACTCTGCACCCGCAGGGCATTCGGGGGAGGGGTCGATGGAGTGTCGTACACCGGATATCCACCACTACCCTGCTTCCTGTCGGAATTATTGGATATAGGCGGTAGTGTATATGGCGCGATGACATCCTCCTGGCCGGGAGGTGGGGGTCCGGTAGATGTTTGCCGGCCTAAAGTGTGTGCCGTCCCGTATGGCGCAATGCTGCCCGCGATCGAGTTCATAAAGGGGAGAGAAAGAATACTCGAGCGGTGAGTAAGAATTGTAGGACTGGTCGGGACGTTTGTGTCCGCCATCGGGGAGGACGTTAAGGTCGTATAACCAAGGGAGTTGTCATTGGACCCTGCAGTCATATCTGAGATTGTCCGCATGTGGTTCGATTTCTCCATAATCGAGGGGGGTTTATTGGACTGAGTCGACTGTCGTTGGCGAAGGATATAAAATGCAAGCACAATAGTAAGGCAGATGACAACAAGTCCACCGATAACACCTCCAACAATTGCACCAATATTTTTCGACTTTTTGGGTGCGGTTGTCCTATTCGTGATGTCTGGTTTGCCTATATTTCCCAATTAATAGACAGGCCGAGAGGGAGAGTAAATTGACTAACCTTCAGATGCAATTTGTTTAGCGTTCGCCACATTGAATGTCTCTCCTGGCCATTTTGTCGCTAATAAACGGCATTAGAAAGTGTGGTCGAGAGAAATGGGTTTAAAACTTGCGGTCTCCTCCGGCCCAGAATGGGATCAAGACATCATCGGGGAGGGTAAAATTAGTCGGAAAAGCGCTGTGGAACTCATCTCAGGTGGAATTTCGTCCGTCAGAACTCCAGGACGTACGTGTTGGAAAGTTTTCCCCCGCACTCGACCGAGTATGGTGACCACCTGTCCAAATTGTCAGTTTCAACAGGCCTGTGAAGGAAGGCGCATTACTGTGAGATTTGCTCTGGGTACCCTTGACAAGCAGTACAAGCACTAATGAGATTGTAAGACGCCCACGAGCTTCAAGTTTTTTTGATTTCAGTGAGGGCCAGGACACGACGAATCATTCGTACCAAGTGCAGAAAGTAGCAGTGCCGGCGTTGACAGAGGGAGGATCATACTTCACCGAAGCATTGAGGGCGGGGAGGATCCAGTCTATGTCAAGCCATTTGAGCCACATTAAACTCGTTTGAGAGAAGGGAGTAGCGTACTGCCGTTGTTACAAAGTGCGTCCACGGAAGCTAGTACTTGGCAAGGAGAAATATTTTTCGAGTTATCCATCCACGAAAATTCTTGAGTGCAGACTGCTATGGACTGAGCAGCCCGTGAGTGAAGTTGAATTCCGCCTACAGCCGTTGTTGAGGCCGCTAGGAATGACACAAAGATAGGCAACATCCTAAAGAGTTGGGCGATCCTCCTGCACAGTGAGGGTTCCGAGCAAGAAGGGATAACAGTTTTGCTTAACGTTAAGCTCGGTAGCTGTATCGGAGATCGGGGCTCAATCCATATGAGGTGCCGATAATGCCTCTCTTCAACCATAATTTCGGAGGTTTTAGCCTGTTTAGGGAATCTTTATCCATCATTTATGATTGATAGGTTTCTCCTTCTGTCCGTCCCTTACGATTCGGGCAAGACACGCCGTCGCCATCAAGTCGCCATTTTAGGTGAGCATTTCCTTGATTTTTACCCAGCTATCTGCGGCCCCTTTGCATCTGAACCAACATATACTGTATGTCACTCCAACCCATTTACGGAGAATTCGACTCGGCAGCATAGGCGTATTGCAGCACCTTACAGATGAATTGGCGTCTAGGAATCTGCAGATGCGTTGCCAATTCTACCTTGATCATGACACCTTGACATTTACTACTTCCATACCCCCCTCACAACTGTGCTTAGGATCAGGCGTATCTGCGTATTGGTTCATAAATTGACCAGAGACCCAGAATTTGGAGGGTGCCCGGTGCCCTCTGGTACCATGCACTGGGTGACTTCCCAGAAGGCAAACTTGAATTTCCAGGTCTAAATTGATGACAGGTAGGGTCCTTGGCCGACATGCCGCCTGGATTCAGGTCCCAGATCCGTCAAAAGGACCAATTCAAGAGCTTTCTAAACTTTTCTAAACACGACATCTGGAAGGGGGGTCGGGACCCTCCCTTCAAATCCTAAACACTCTCGATGTCCAAATAAGGTGCGTGAGGATGACCGCTTTTGTTTCTCGGTCTCAATAAAGGTTGGGTCAGCGTCGACTACGCCCGCATCCCCTCCTCCACTCCATCCTCCTCGTTTTATGGCACAGAACAAAGGCACCACGTTCTATAGCAAAAGAAATGCCGCGCCCTTCGCGATCAATGGTTCTCTCAGCACGCGATCCTGCATTTTTTTGGCATCTCTGCTCCTGTGATAAGGAGGGCGGCAGACAGTTGGGTGTTGTACATGTCGGCCTCAATGGCATCTTCCTCATCTTCTGCTTCTTGCATGAATTGGGACGCAACTGCGTCCATGGTTGCTGAACGAGCGAGGATCCTTATTTCAATTGGTAGGGCTAATCTACAGGCGTGGCCTAATTCAGATTCAAGTTGATGTGGTCATTTTCGTCCCTTTGTTCCTTATGGTT
>Ga0307517_10007042_pt1 | contig 16499 bp, 23 predicted proteins | sample 23_EM_MG_FD_194515 | JGI IMG/M metagenome (GOLD analysis project Ga0307517, IMG submission 194515) | Populus trichocarpa ectomycorrhiza microbial communities from riparian zone in the Pacific Northwest, United States - 23_EM | ecosystem: Host-associated > Plants > Roots > Unclassified | place... | reverse complement strand
CGGCCAGGCCAGGCTCAGGCTTAACCAGGCCTGCAGGCTCGGGCCAGGCTAGATCCGAGAGAATTTGGACAGGCCGGGCCCGGCTTTACCGAAGCCTGGCCGGCCTGGCCCGTTGGGAACACTGGTCACAGATGTGCACAGACAATCCGCCATACAAATTTTTACCCCCTGTGGGCGGGTTCAATATGCCTGGGACGTGTACCTAGTTTAAGAGTAGGCACAGACATGTTGACTAGTTAATTAAAGACGTAGTATTTTTGAAAGGTACAAATCGATGTTGTGTGGTTCTCTGGCTGGTTTTGCTTTATTTGGAGAGCAAAAGTGTACCAATAATGGTGGTGGCATCATTGGGCAGATGAGCTTGAGTGAACTTCCATGGGTGGGTTTAGCAAGAGAAACTACAGTTGGACCCAAATTGTATTAGTACTCGTGCCAAAGTTTTGACAGGTGGCCCACAACCCGTGCATATTAACTGGCTGGCAGGGGGGGGGGCATTCTGAACAGTGCCTGGCAGCTCAACGCAATTTGACAGCTCAGCGTGACTCAACATAAATTTGCGGGTTACTGTACTACGGTATAGCAACATTGTACTCGTCCCAGGCAAGAAATATCCGGAAATAAGGATTAAAATATATATATGGTACAAGGTTCAGGCATTTAGTTTTCGAACACACCAAAGTGGCTTACCCGCAAAAAATCCTCAAAAACTGGTGAGGTCACAAAGTGGTGTGTTCGATCGCTATATGCCTGCCCCTATTGAGATCTCCGATGGTGGATATAAAGGATTTTTACGGCACCCCCCCAAGTTGAAGGCAAAAGCCGGAAAACAGCCCCCCTAATTCTGAAAAGGAGCCGGAGGTATAATACCTAAGGAAAACGGCATCTCAAAAGACTACGCCAAAAATATCTCAATGCTAGACTTAAAGTCCAGAGAAATGAGTGATATCGTGTGGCATGGTAAGATTCGCGCGAGGATTTTCTTACGCTTTTCTTAGGTAGTCTAATATATATGAGCGAAGCGAATAGGAGGGTAACCGGCTATTAGGCTTCTCATCTTTTAGACCCCGACGGCGGAAAAATGATACACGGCGAGTGACCAGTGGTGAAACGAAAGGCCAAGCAAACTCGCGACGAAAACGATCTCACACTCAAGGGTGGGAGAAAAGGATTTCACTAACAACCTCAGGACCACGCTCAACGACGACTCTGATAGCTAACTAAGAGCAATCACAGGAGTATATATCAATCACAAAGATCATCTCCATCTATGAGTCAGAGTACTATCATGTGAGTCCCCTTCCCCATCATGACTCCCGGGCTGACAAAAGGAAAAGAAACTCTCCCACTTCCGCCGGGCTTCCAGCTCTCTTACACTGGCCTTACAGTGCTTCCACTTTTCTCCTGGCCGTTCCCCCCGGCTTTCCCGAAAGGTGCACGATCCTAAAACTATCTCGCATTCCTGCGTCCGAAATGCTCTCTGCAAACACACCCGGAGCCGAAACATACGCCCAAATCCTCAGCGCATTTTCCGAAGTCAAACAAGTGTGTCCCCGACGGCCACCCAAATAATAAAGGAGGTATCGGGAGAGTATGGCGAGCAGCATCATGTCCAACACCATCTGGCCGGCCCAAATACCAGAGGCCCAAACGCGAGGGTAGTTGCAAAGTAGTTGGTGACAAATTGTGAACGGGCTCCCACAGGAATTGAATGAGTCTTGAGTATAGGGTGTTGGAGGGGGCGTACAGAGCTACCATAAATAACAAGAAAGCTACTATCATACTATAACAAAGCCGGGGAGGGTAGTAACGCCTATACTTCAGTGGAGCGGATGACAACAAGCCTTCCCATGTGTTACCCAGCTTGAAAATGGCGGATCTGGCCCCACCCGATGCATCTCAATCGGGTTTACGCAACGAAGAGGCTAGCCCACTCTCGAAAGAAAGGAACCAATTGTGAGGGATGAAAAAATAAAAAATTCCGAGTTTAATTCTCCTACTTCTACATCCAGCAGTTCTATCCTCTCGGCCAAGTTAATAGAGCCGGAATTCTGGAAGTGTGCTAAGTTAGGCGTTGAGAGAATAGACGGAGGTCTGGAGCGCACACTCAGACAAGTTTCCACCGGCATCTCTCTACCCCCGCCTGAGGGAAGAGATAATGGACCGTGGAATTGGGCCTACAATCAGGCATCATACCTAAATGCCAAATTCTGCTATACCCTTACCCTTTCGTAGGACTGATTTTGCAGCCGTGCTCTACCAGCATAATTTCAACAAGAGAGATTCCGTGATGCCCGAGAAATTGACACTCTACATACAACTGCCCGAAAGGACAGAGTCTAAGAATCTGGGCATCTTCCGGGGGCTTCATGGGCCCTGGGTGCGAGTGACAACCTCCCCCGACACTGTTAATAACCCCCACTTTGGCCGGGCCGCGTATCCCCTCTAACAAAAAATCTTCCAATCCTACGAATCGCACTCGCGGCGAGAATAAGTCTTCAAAGAACGGACGCAACCATCATGCTACCTCGCGCAATCCCCCAACACCACAACGACTCAAATCGATGCCAGATCAATGAAAGGTCTTACTACCGGATCTCATGCGCCTAGAGAGAGAGGGGGGCACAAATACACAGGCTTTAGTATTAATAGTCATTATAGCAGCGATCGTGGTTACGCCCATTTGACTGAGGACCCATTCTCTCAGCGAGTAGGTTCACCGATCCACGTCTACAACCTCTGGATAAGATCACATCACGTCACAAAGCCTCACTCACACACTAGCCTTCCCCCGCGGAATAAGAAACCAGGAGAATATGAATACTATTCCCGTCAACCCATTAACTAGGGGATAAAAAAATTAGAAAATTCTTTATTCAGTGAGCACAACCCTCTCCCTCCCTCCCTCCCTTTTCTCCCACCGCCAACCATATCCCATCCTGCACGATGTTCAACAGTCCCCCCTACCCACTCTTCCATTTCACCTCCTCATCCATCCTCTCGCTCGCTCGCCCGTGGGTAGACTAACAAATGACACACATATACCAGATTTGCCCTAATCCGCCGGGTCAGTACAATCTAGAGAAGTGCGGAGGGTGGGAAGGAAGGATAGGATCCATACCACGACCCTCATCAGTGGGCGTCTCTGGCTCGCTCGGCGCCGCGGTGACTGGCTTCATGATGTTTGGGAGCTTTGGTAGGGTATTTGAAGGCGCGGTCGTGCGTGCGGGGGAAGGGAAGGGGAGGGAAGGAGAGGACGGGGGGGTTGGGGAAGAGTATTTATGATGGGAGGCAGTTGGGTAGGAGGATAAAGGATTGGGACAAGGTGGGTAGATGGGTGTTGGACTGTTCGGGATAAGGGAGAGGACAATATCAAGGAGTTTGTTTGGTGGCGTGGGTCTAGAAGCGTTGTTGGGCTGGTCTTGTGCCTTCTGGAGTGGGGCACGCGCCTTGGGAATAGTTATGATGGAGATGTAATTCTGGCTGTGAATGTACGAATTGCTTGAAGTTCACCAGTGATGATTTCACAGAGGTACCGGCTGCAGGAGTTGAGCGCCCCCTGTGTGTAGTTTAATACTGTAAGTCCAGTCCTCCCGGATGGCTCTTGGGGGCAGATTCGCCATCTTTCTAATAATTTCAACATCACGATATGAACACCCGTACACTGGCCAGCCCCACATTCCATTACCGGGTATGCCTACTACTCGAAAGTCCCATACAGAATGGAAGCCAACTTGCCTCTCCCCTTATCCCACTCATCATATGCCCCTCTACACAACAGCCCACACCCCGCACTTGAAGCGCACCTTGGCGAAGCCCGAAAGAAGTCTAGCTCGTCAAAGAACAATATTAAGAATTATACTTTCTTAATATTGTTCTTCTCTGTCAAAGGTACGATACAACACCAACAAACCAAGTGGCTGTTTGGCATGAGATACTACCGTAGCTACCAACCATGATTTGCAACTAAGCTTGTAGAGCCACCAATCGGAGCTCAAGCCCCACCTTCTAAGCATTATGATTGGCCACTTAACCAACTTGGTTGCAAACCATGGATTCTAACCACCGTAATATGTCGCGCCAAACAACTCCTAACCATTTTGTTCTTCGTTTCTTTGTTCCGGGGGAACAAACGCTTGCCCGTAACTTTTTAGGTTTATTAAAGAGCGCTATTACGTAAGCTGGAAGGGCGAGGGCCCATCGTCAGCGATTTTCAACCTTCAGCCCAGTTGCCATGTTCCATACGACTTAGTGTGTACGCAGCTCATGAGGTGAAAATTATATTGTCTTTCCTTGTTCGATGGTCCCACACTAGTCTGGGGGCCCGGGGGTGCGCTGTCTGGGGAATTATAAGTATCAAGGTCCTATATCTTGCTCAGGTACTTAATGGCCAATAGCCCATGCGATATCTCTTTCTTCCTGATTCCGCATTGAGATTCAATCCATGCACCTGAATCATCTCATCCGGGAACAAGGAAGACTCTCAAACAATTGGCGTCACAGCCTATCACTCGCCTCAGGTAGGCTTCTAAATGTTGAGAAATGGTCCTCCGGGCAGAGGTATGATACGAGAGATTTGCTTGAGGCTTCCTACTCACTATTGCGTATATGGGAGCGTATGCGGAAGTGTGTATTCCACATTGTGGGTTGAGTCGTCACGATAGGGTATGCTTATGCCGTTCATGTTCTGCTTGGTTAGCTAGAGAACTTGATAAACGATCTTCCGCTACACAGCAGAACGTTCAATTCTTGACACTAAATGTTGAGAGTATCGCTTCGACCTGGCGGAAGTATGTCCGGTGGGTACAGTGCCCCCAGTGGGGAGGGCCACTCCGGTAAACAGTGTAGGCGGATGCAGGTTAGATTCCACCAGCCTGAGGAAGCTTGCCAGGCTTGGTAGCAGCCTATAGGTTCCGCTGAACTTGGGCGTGTATTTAGCAGGTAAGGAATTATCCCTAATATTTTCTTTTTTCGTTTTTCCATTTTTTTACGCTCCCAATCGGATGTTTGTTGTACTACGATAGTTCAAAACTGCTTCCATCTGACTCGCCAAATCGACCGGGCAATGATATCTTTTATCCTTGAATCACGCGAACGTTTGAAGGCATGAGAGCCTGAAGGATTTCTCATCTCTCACCGATTCTAGCTACGGGAAGTATGTTACATGATTTTGAGGAGCTTTTTCAAACACTAAGAGTTTTGAAATGGATTCGCTTCCTTTTTATTTATTGACTCTTTCATTTGTTCTTCTGTTCGTCCGTTCCCTCTTTCCCTCTTTCTTTCTTCTCTACAAATCGCGTAAAAAACCAAGACTTGATTTACTCGCAAGTAGCCTATCGCTGATTCCAACTCCGGTCTTTTTTTCCATTCTAGCGACAAGTGGATCACGTGAAATCGGGGGTACTATAGGACCGAGTGCCAATGCATGAAGGGGAGAAATTTCCCGACTCACAAAAGCTGAATAGTCTGATATATTATATAAAAAAAACACACTGAATGGAAACTAAAGCCAGACAAACAAAATCGGGAAAAAGATTAGTGGTCGCCGAATTAGGCCATATTTACCCCCGCCTTGACAGCACTGCCCATGGTCGCATATCACCTCCTTTCACCTTATCGCGTATCCTAAGCAGAAACACAGCCGACCCCTTGCATATGAATACTCCGGTATATTTTTCTGTAGATGAGGGAGTTACCTCCCATATATTATCGCCAAAACTCCTGTACACTCCAGAAGCTTCAACGATTCACCGTGCACGTGGATATCGAACCAATACCGCTGAGACCCATGGTGTGAGTTTGCCGGCCCTTAAAATGTGGATCATCCTCAATTCTATTTTGTATTGGATCGGATGAGGCGCCATACTGTACATCAGGATCAATTCCTGCTTCAAGCGGGTTTCTTGGAGAACCTTGTCTACCATGAGAACTCGAATAATTGGATGGTGCGATGTGCTATTATAAGCTTTCCTCTCTTAGCAAGGTCAGGAATATTTTTATTTATTTTCCGTTCAAGAAGGGAAAAGACCAGAGAAGGGCGCATGCATATTCAGCACCCTGTCCGATTTCTCGGGGTTTTAAAAGAATATTAACTCTGCCTCATCTCGGACAAGGCACAGCCCCCACTTGCTGCACACCACCGGATAGCAAGATCACTACCGACCCAACAGTAAATTCCTAATCCACGACTCCAGTTCATTCTCCCTTTCACTTTATCACACATGGCTTATTCTCTTATCCTACTTCTCCCATCTTTTTTCCCGCAGGGCCCTTCCTCGCCATGTACTCTAAGCATACCCCAACGGCGTTCCTGGACGAACCTCCCCTCCTTATTTTTTTCCAGTACCGCGCTCTGGTGTTTCAGATGTAGATATTGGTTATTGGGCAGGTACACACAATATCCTCCCTCCCTTGGTGCCTGGGGGTGAGGCGAAAGGGGTTGATGCCTTTTTCGGGGGTGCTTGAAGAGTTATGATAGTGATGATAGTCTACGGTTTTCTTCAAGGAGGTGCTGCGCAGTATTTCTTATGGCTTTCGCAATATCAGGTAGAGCGAGCGAAAGATTGCTGGTTGGGAAGGATGGATGGTTGGTTTCGCTTTTGTCCCGCATTGCTTGTGACCAAATTAACTTCTTTTAGTAGACAGAATCCCTGTTCCGTATGGATAATTTCAACACTTGTGTTCTTTCCCACTGTTCGGTATTACTTTGGTTACTAGTACAAGCACAGAAGCGAAATTTCTTTTAAGAGGTAAATATACGAATCACTCCCCTAGCGGGAGCCATATTTTATCTGAGACTATTATCTGGCGCTTTTGTTTCATTTCGCCAATAAGCGTCCATCTCGGCAAGGTCGCCCCCTCAAATCAGCTCAAACTAATCTAACCCATGTCATTATATAACTAACCGATAACTTCGCGCGGAATTTCCTACACCACTAATCATTGGCGCACCCCACCTAACCAAAATTCCCCTTAATACTCTTCCTGACCCTTTTCTCGAACGCGGCCACCCCACCCGTAAGATGCTTAGACTTCCCCCCGCCAACCATGTAAATCCTCCCATTCTTCCCCTCCTCCTCAACAACCGCGCTCGTGAACCATCGGTCATGGCTGACGATTACCACCGCCCCCTCAAACTCCTTCAATCCCTCAGCCAGGGTAACCACACTATCGGCGTCTAAATGTGTAGTCACCTCGTCTAGCACGAGTAGGTGTGGCGGTGGGTGCAAGACCCGCGCTAGCGCGACACGGACTTTTTGACCGCCGGAAAGGCGGGAGACGGGGAGCTCAGATACCGTAGCACCGACCAGGCCGAGGGAAGAAAGAATAGCACGGGCTTCGTGTTCGTCGCCACCGAGGAGTGATAGTGTCGTCTGGTCCTGCGGTAGGGAGTCGATAGCTGCTTGTGAGAAGTAGCCGATGAGGGATTTGGGGTGGTGGGTTAGTGTCCCTGTGATTTTCCCGTTGCTCGGTGGTGTGTCGACTAGGCAGGAGACCATAGTGGATTTTCCAGCACCGTTGAGACCGACGAGGCCTATGCGATCACCAAGGTGGATTGTCAAGGTTACCCTTTCCAGAACTGGTGCCTCCGCACCCGGATATGTGAAGCTCAAGTTCTCGCAGGACACCAACGACCCCGGAAAGCGTAGTTCAGCGGGGGTGCTCGGAACCGCCAACCGTGCCGCCGGGTCGTCGGGCGGGATCTCAATCCCGTCGCGCACGCTGTTGTGAAAGCCTGCCAAGTCACGATTGAGCTTAAACCTACCGCCGCGGACGCCGACCTGATACCCCATACGCTCGTCGAGCTTTTTCTGCCGCGACGCGGCTTGCTTCAGCTTCTTGTCATCACCAGAAGTCTTAGCAGCGCGGATATTGCCAGCGATGGTGGCCTCCATGTGCTCCTTCTGCCGGTCTTGCGCTTCTTTCATGCGCGTTAGACGCCTTTGGTTCTCAGCGCGGGCAGTTTCGTAGGCTGCTAGGTTCCCCGGGAATCGCTCCAACTTCCCCTCGCGAAGGACGATGATCTCGTCTGCCAGTGCGTCCGCGAATGCTCGGTCGTGGGTTACGAGGAGAAGGGTTGTCTCCGTCATGGTTTGGAGATGCCCCTCAAGCCAGAGAAGGGATGGGAGGTCCAGAAAGTTTGTGGGCTCGTCTAACAGAAGAATGTCGCAGGGCTGGAAGAGGAGTGATGCCAGGTTTGTGCGCATACGCCAGCCACCAGAAAGGGAGGAGAGGGGTTGAGCTATCATCTTGGGAGTGAAGCCGAGTCCGAGAAGAAGTTGTTGAGCTCGGGCTTCGGCAGTAGCGGCAGACATCTATCAGGGAATTAACTTTGATGCCCAATTCAGACCGAAAGTACATTGTTCTCACAGCTTCAAGGGCGGTTTCAAGTTCTCCTAGCGTGTTGATCGCTTCATCCGTCTCTTCCGCAACAGTTTCGTCGTTGATGATTTGTAGCCTGTAATTTTTTAGTAACCGGGGCGGTGTCACTCTAAAGTAATCGAGCCTACTGGGCCTCCTCCTCAGCAACAAGAACCTCTAAGGCCTTAAGTTCCTTTCTAGCCTTCATCCCTCTCGTCCCACTCCTCAAAGTAGCCGCTTTCTTGGCCTCTTCCAACTCCACCATTCTTCCTTCGTGCTTCAACATCCTCAGAACTCTCATAGCATCGGTAGAATCCTCGGTATTATCTAATGCCCTTTTAAGCACTATAGTGTAAAATTTAGCCCCCACTCTCCAAATCTGCGCACAACCCACAAACACTCACATTCAAACCTCCTCAATGTGTTAGTCCTAATCCTATCGCTCCTAACAACAAACTCCAACACCCCCTCTTCCCCTCCCTCCTCGTCCTGTCCCCCGTCAGAATCGTAACTCTGCTGCAGATAAAGGATTCTCAAGTTCCTAGCGATACCCGGAATCAGCTTCTCCCCGATGGCGCGGAGAAGCGTGCTCTTTCCAGTGCCGTTGCGGCCGACGAGGACGTAGTGGACGCCGATGGATAGCTTGAGGTGCGCATCCGAGATGATTTCCCGCCTCCCGATGGAAATGTGCACGCCCTTCAGGTCCAATTCCTTGGACGCAGTTTCCTCGAGATTGAAGCGGGTTTGTTGAGAGGTTGCTTGGATTGTTGCAGGGCTAGATTTTTTTTCGCGAGGCATTGCGTGGTAGTTTTGTTTGTTTGGTTCGTTGGGTTCTTGGCGTATGCTAGCGGTGTTGTGCTACGAGGAAGATGTCCTCCGTGAATGATATTTTTTCGATCGGGCAAGGAAATCACCACTTTTATAAGTTTAATATGGGGAAGTCTTCTGCCCTTACTTGCGGCCACGACGGGACTACCGGTAGAGGTGTTGGAACAAGTTCAATTATCCGGCAAGGTGATTCAGAGCTTGAGTCACCAGTGACTAAGGGATGCGATGTGCGCGATATCTGACAACGATGGGTCTTCGAAGTAAGTTGATGTCATCCGCGGGGGGTTCTTTGGCGTTTGGGTTACCCGCATATTGGAGGAGTTTAGCCGCCCCGTGTTAAGTGAAGACTCACCACGGCAACGCAGCTGGTCCAAGTGTTTTATATTTTGATTGGGGTTGCACAGTACTCGAGTACCGTGTTGCCGGTACTTGAATAGCTGCAGTTGGTTGCCCCCGCTGTGCCCGCGGAGAGAGGTAACTTATTTTCAAGGAAAGGAGGAGTTCTAGACCGGTCGGACCAGAGAGTTCAATACTGGCACGGTGAAATCATTGCAAATGCTTGATCAATTCCGACACGTAGCAGGAAGCTGTCGCCGTAAGGGGTTCAAAGGTTAGTCAAATATTTGAAGATTTTTACTTAGGGATATGATACCAATACGGTAGTCAGGGCTCAACTTACCTTCTATCAGTACATATGATACTGTAAGGCATAGGAGTACGATATGTGATATGCGCTTTTACCGTAGAGCCTGTGTAGAACCAGAACCCGATCAGGTTCCTAGGGCTTGGTAACTGACTACCGCTACGCTACTCTACTGGTACGATAGTTGGCTATAAATTTAGATCATGTACCGGCACTGTACTAGTACTGTACCAGCACTGGAATTCGTGTGGAAAATTTGGCTTTAGGCTCTCTTTCTTTCTGAATGGGCTAACCTGTTCCAATACATGGGTAGCTTTACAGCTGACAGTACTAGTACAGTGCGTGGCGGAGGCAGTGATTGATTTGTTTATTGTTTGGCCGGCAGACGCCTCATAGATAGTACCGTACAATATATCAACATAGTTCAACATTTAACACATGGAAACATCCAAGCCTAAGCTCGCATAGACCATAGAACCTTCCTACTGGACTTGGCCGGTTGGTGGAAGTCATGCTCTCTACAATGCCAGAACCGGTACGGTGCCGTAAAACTCTTGAAATCTCATTTAACCACTGTATCATCGAGAAAACCCCTCCCACGCCAGTCAATCCCGAGCCTTTCCTGTAGAACACCACCATGGTTTTTCTATCCCAGAAAGGGTGCAAAATTCCACTCGACGATTTCTTGTATGATATGGTGAATGGTCTCAACGTAGCCTGACAAGATACCTACCCTAGCATTTTCCTGAAGAGGGATTAATGGCTAATCTTAACCAACACAGGCCATCTGGAAATTGCCTTTTGGAGTGTGCGGAGATTCTAAAATTTAGCAGCACTTCTGGTGTATTTTTGAAGGAGTATGTAGGCTTTTTTGTGAATTCTTGTGATTGTGTGCTATTGCTTAGAGCCTGTTTGGATGCGACGGTTCCGTTCGGTTGCCTCATACAGATGACCGTTTCCCTTCCGTTCCAAGACACTGGAACAACAGTTTCTACAGGTAAAACAGCGACAAAGCGGAACTGTCGCCCCGTCCTCCGTTTTTGCCAAACGGGCTCTTGGAAGCTGAAGTATTGTTTTCTAGGCTGTGGGGGAAATTTTGTGTTTTTGCTGGGGAGGAGGTTGCTGGCATTCTACCGGGCACAGGATTAGCTGATAGAATAGCTTTTCTCCGCCTGGACCGGCACCCCCGCGAACCTTCTCTCCCAAGCCAGAGTGCTGAGTGCTGGGCCTCTCCGCCCTGCCAAACCACACAAGCGACAAACTCGCCTCTGGCTTCCCACCCTATCCCAGCAGGCCGGTGCCAAGCTTGCGACGATCCTGGCTCAAAACGCGTCCAATAACAACAACTCCAAAACTCTTGGCAACAGATCAAGACAGCCAGCGCAGCTCGTCTACCGATCCTGCACCCCCGTACGCACTGCTGGTATATCACAAGTTACTGCGTCAAATCCAGCACAAACCACCACTTTTTCTCTGTTTCTTTCAACCTTCACTTTTGTTTATTTTCCCCTCTCTTCCCGCAATGTCGCTATCCGCGAATCCAGACTCGGACCGCGCCGGGAGACGGGTTAGGCCTGGTATGGTACGCAGTTGAACTACTCGTGAGTTATTTAACAAATGGTGGTTGGTTGACGGGAAACCGCAGAGCCGCTCCTCCTCGATAATAATTCCCGCAACCGGTCTGCGAATACATAGGTCTTCGACGAATCTCCCGAGAAACTATACGCTTGGGAGGTTAGTCTGCTTCCCTCCTTCTGTCCATCCCGAAGCTAAGCGAAGCGAGGCTAATTTTCTCGCAGCGAACCAACGCTCGCACCCTCCCGTCCCGCACCTGATTCTGATGATGATGATGACAATGGAGCGTCCGATAGAACACCATTACTTGGCGGTGGAGCAGGCTTCCGAAGGAGGCGAGGGATAAAGTCGAGGTTGAAGCGCGGGAGGAAGCTGGTGAGGAATTGGTTTGCCCGGTTGGATTACGAGATTTGGAAAAGGGTTATCAAGTGTTCGTTGGCGTATTGGATTGGGAGTCTGGCTACGTTCGTTTCTCTCCCAAGGGCCTAGTAGACGGGGAATGGAGGACTAATATGGAGGGATAGTTTTGTTCCGGCGATTTCGGCGTTTTTGGGGAGATATGATGGGAAACATATGGTACGGTTCTTCTTTCCGCTGGTGGTTGTGCTGCGGATGGGATGGGATGAGAAGCGCGATGCTGATTGTGTTGTGATGGTGGGAGGCTAGGTTGCTACATGTGCTGGTAGGTTTCCTTTTATCCGTGCCCAATTGAGTGAGTATGTGGTTGGCTGACCATCTGGTATTTCCGGATAGTTTATTTTCATCCGGGTAATTATTCCATCATCTCGAAAGCTGTTTGATGATTTCGCTAAGTCTTTGGCATTGGATGGGGCTTAGCTCGGTCCGCTGGGAGTATGTGTTTTCCGCACCCACGTTATAGTAGACTTTCACATTCTGATCTTCTCTTTAGGTATGCATGAAGCGACGATATTTGCATTGGCTGCGTTCCTGTACAGCACAATTGTTTCTGTTGGGAGGTATGTCGGATAAACATTTCTCCGGATGCAGTAGGTAGGCTGATGCCGACTGTTCAACAATAAACAGCATGGGAGTTTCGCGGTTATTTGGCCGATTGGAATTAATTCAGTTAGGGCATGCCATTGTTCTCATCGTGTTCTGCGCTGGTGGGTTGGGATTGATCGGATACACCAAGATCGCCATGTCCAGCCCGACGGCCAGCGTGGCCTGTTCATTGGCCTCTATATCTATTATTACGGTTTTAACCAAGGAAGGTAATTTACTAGAGTTCCCACTAGCCCATACGGCCCGCCTACTTACAACCTGCAGGGAGTGTCCAAAGCGGTGACTTCAGCATGGGAAAGATATATCAGGTGTCCACTATTGTGATAATGTCGATTGTTATATCAAACTTTCTAGCTTTCACTTTGTGGCCCACGTCCGCGATCGGACAACTTAGGCAGTTGATGATTAGGTCTACTGATTCTTTCTCGGCCATGGCATGATACTCGCCCTTTTCCACCCCGCGATAAGCTTGCTAACCTGTGCTAGTTGACCATCATCACCCGCAGCTTTCTCCACGGAAGTGAGAACGAGTTACTCGGGGAAAGGTTCAAAAGTGCCACCACCAATCACAGAACCGTGTTCACTTCTTTAATTAAGAACCTTAAAGAAGCGAAATATGAGCACTACCTCCGCGGCACGGAACAGGAATACAAGGTTGAAAAGAAACTCATTGAGTGTATGCAGCGACTAGCTCAACATATTGGTGGTCTTAGGAGCGCTGCCTCAACACAATTTACCCTCTTAGCCACCGCTCAGGAGCACCAGACGAATGGAAAGTCGGGTGGCGCTAGCGAAGGAATTCCCATGAGTCCTCGGGAAGACGCGACTGACGGCCCTCAGCTTTTCACTCCTCCGGATCACGATAGGATTGCCATCACTGCCCCAATTTCTTCGGTTGCTTCCGCCGCAGGGAGTGACACTGCTGGGCTGGAAGAGGACCCCACTGTACCAATCAGAATATTCGACCAATTTATCTTCCATCTTGGCCCTCCCATGAAGTCACTAGCGTATACTCTAAAGCTCATGCTTGATGATTTACCATTTATCTCTGGTAAAACGCACACCCTCCAGGTGAACAGAGGGTTTAGAGGAAGTCTAGGCCAGGCAATAGCACTATACTCGGAGATGAGAATTGAAGCGCTAAACACGCTTTACAAAAGTGAAGCCGTGACCAAGGAGCGCCCGATGGCAGAAGCCGCAGACGTAGAAGAGATCGCAGCGAGTTGTGGATACTTTTCGTATTGTCTGCTTTATTTTGCCGAAGAGATGCTTGTATTTCTCAGTCTTCTCGAGGAATTGGAAGACTTGCAGGCGAGGAAGCCGCGGTCGTGGGAGTGGGCAAAGTTCTGGAAGTCCAAGAAGAGCAGGAAGACTACCGAGGAAGAAAATTGTAATTCCTACAGTTGTACCGTCCCCCTAGCCATTCGCTGACGCCCCTGTCGTAGTAGTGAGCCCAACGAACAACGCTACCAACACTAGCGATTTCGCCCCCCTCAAGCGGAGAGAGACTATCCCGAACGTCGCTCCAGAAGTCGGCGTGCCATTTACGTATAAGGTATGGAAAGCGCTGAGTTTGTTCCGACGGCGTAACATGCGGTTTAGTATTAAAGTCGGCGTGGGGGCGGCGATCTACGCTCTCCCAGCTTTCATACCGCATACGCGACCGACATACGCCCATTGGCGCGGGGAATGGGGACTGGTTTCTTACATGATAGTCATGTCCATGACCCTCGGTCAGACCAACAGCTCTGGCAAAGCGAGAATCTCGGGAACACTCGTCGGAACGGTCCTATCACTCTTTGCCTGGTTCGTCTTCTCCGTGAACCCGTACACCCTCTCACTGTTCGGCTGGGCTGTCTCAATCCCGTGTTTTTGGATCATCCTCACTTGGAAGCAAGCTACCTTTGGCCGCTTCATCCTGCTAACCTACAACCTCTCCGTCCTCTACGCCTACTCCCTAGCTACCTCCTCCGCCGAAGGGGGGGACGATGACGATGACGAAGGCGGAACGAGCCCGATAATCACCGAAATAGCCCTTCACCGCTCTGTAGCCGTAACAGCCGGCGTCCTTTGGGGCGTCTTCATAAACCTCGCGATCTGGCCCACCAGCGCGAGGAATCAACTCCGCAACGGTCTGGGCGTGCTCTGGCTACGCATGGCCCTAATTTGGCGTCATGACCCACTCCTTAGTCTGCTCGAACCCGCCACTAGCACAACCAGCCCTTACCACAACCGCCGTGACCAGACGAAATACATGGATATAACCGAGGAACACGCTCTCCAAAGCGCCCTCCTCCGCCTCGGCGGCTTAACGGCCTCTGCCCCGCACGAATTCCGCCTGAAGGGCCCTTTCCCGGAAAAGGACTACAAAAACCTCATTGTGGCCAGCCAAGCTATGCTAGACGCATTCCACGGCATGGCCGTCATGATCGCCAAAGACCCGCGTGCGAACCGCCGTGAAGCGGAGATCCTAGCGCACACCCGTCGCGAGAGGGAGGACCTCTGTGCTCGCATTAGTCATTTGTTCTACGTACTAGCTGGATCGATAAAGTTAGGTTTCCCGCTGCCGGGAAGTCTGCCCAAGACGGACAGAGCTCGGGATCGCTTGCTGGCGAGTTTGTTTGAATTTAGAAAGAGGGTCCGCGGCACTGAGGGCGATTCGGATGAAGACTTTGCGCTGATTTATGCCTATGGTTTGTCTTCCCTTCATGCTCCCTCAGCCCCCCGGTGTCTGTGGCTAATTGAGGGGTGTGGGTAGCGCTGGTTACTGGCAGAATTTCGGAAGGGTTGCTGGATGCTGTCGCTACAGTTGAGAGGCTTTATGGCGTGCTCGAGGAGGAGATGTTGGTTATTTGAAGTGGGAAAGGCAGTTGAATGGGGGTGAATGAGATAGCTGACATTGCTTATTTTGTTTATTTTTACCGATGGGCGGTTTGTTTATAGTTTATCTATGGATACCCTCGAGTTCATATAATAGCATAATTGAAAATTTTTGGTTCATGGATTGCAAGGGTCTCCAGAAATGACCTACCGTTTGGTTGTGAGGCACGGAAATGCTGCGGAGATCACGGAAAATCACTCGCTCGCGGACTTCCACCTCCGGCCCCGCACAGATAGAAGTCATCGCCAGGTCATCAAACGCTATCCACCTCGCATCAGCCCCCGTTCCCCGATACACCGACTTCACCCACACCGGTCGTGCCTATTCCTACCCACCCAAGTGAGTTCTAAGCCAGACTCCGTACCTCAGGATACCCCTCCAATGCGCAAGCATTAGAGTAAAAAGCCCGAGTCCGAGATCCGTGCAAAGGCATTGCTAAAGGCTATGGTAGAGGCTTGCTGAGCATTATTGCAATACAAAGCCGGGAGGGGGCTATTTTTGGATAAAGGTGAAAATGGATGGGGGGCTGTCCTCATGTGCTAATGAAAGTGATGTGTGCGAGGGGTGTGGTTATGTTTGCGCATTCTTGGAATTGCTTGGATTGTGGAATTAAAGTGCGTGTTTCTGATTATTAGTGTTGGGATGTGGAATTGGGTTGTTGCACGGTTACTTGCGGCGCTTGTAGAATACTTGTGGATGAGAGGGTAGAGGAGACGGAGGATTGATACTATATAATACGGGTATCATATACCTTGCAGGCTCATCTTTCTCGTCCGCTCCACCTCCAGCGATTGAAATCTCAACACCATGGGAAATCATCGTGAGAGTGTCCTCCGCCTCTGATCTTCCCCTCCGTGGCAACTGCTCGGGGGTTTATCATGCCTTCATCTCCTTCCTCTCTCTGGGGCCTTTGGCCTCCCCTCCCGGGGGTTATGGATTCCTTTCTGGTTCCGTTCGTCTTCGTTGAGCACGCTCGCGTTGATGTTCCTACCCTTTACCCCGCACTTCGCGACGCGTCTCGCTTAGCGATTTGCACGGTCGGCAACCCTCCTTCCTCCGTCAACACACGGTCGCTAGTTTCGGACTATCGGTGAAGTAGTTGCCCTGGTGGCCCTGCTCTCTGGTATTGCACTCTCTCCTGAGTTGCAGGATCGGTACGGTCGGCATTCGAAAAACTGTGACCCCGTCTCC
>Ga0307517_10007041_pt1 | contig 16501 bp, 22 predicted proteins | sample 23_EM_MG_FD_194515 | JGI IMG/M metagenome (GOLD analysis project Ga0307517, IMG submission 194515) | Populus trichocarpa ectomycorrhiza microbial communities from riparian zone in the Pacific Northwest, United States - 23_EM | ecosystem: Host-associated > Plants > Roots > Unclassified | place... | reverse complement strand
CTAGACCACATTTTCAGCTTCCTAGTATCATCACACCGGGAGACTCTCGTCGCCTGTTCGAAAGACCCAGTGCTTTCCCCGATCGTTGAAAGACACCTCTATCACTATGTGATCGTCCACATCGCCAAAGGAGCACCTGATTCCAAACACTGCACGTTCGAACCAGATCGGTTGTCCAAGCTCGTTTCCGAAAAACCTCGCATCCTGAACCACGTTCGAAAACTGCAAATCGTACTTGAAGGCGTTCGACCTCCGTGGCAGGCTCATTTCGGGCCCATGCAGCTGGACAAGTTGGACCACTTTTGCGGAGACCCTCGTTATGTTCCCCAATTATCATCATCCCCGCCAAACAGTTCGAGAGTCATTGGCAGTGGTCCGATATTTTTCTAGCCGCATTGGAAGATCGGCTCAGTCTCGCAACCCTCACAGAGCTCCACTTGATAGGAAGCGAGGATTTCTTACTCGACAATTGCAAAAAACTGACGCATTCGGGAAAAAGTCCCAAGTCTGCCATGACCAAACCCGGCTATTATTACCTCAGCTGAGGTCGCTCACTTTCTGCTTTGAAGACGGCATTTCGTCTTCTCTCCTCGCTTGGAGTAAACTCCATACCAACCAACTCCGGTCTGTGAAGTGTACCATGTCGACTACAGACAAGCTGTTGCTTTCGGCGTTGCTTGGGGTGTGTCCACCAACCCTGAGAAAGCTGGACGTTGATATTAAAAATATACAGTGCAAGTTCCAGTTCTAGTTGTTCACGCTAGTAGCGAGTATTCGTATCCGACAGGACGGATCATCCAGCGAAGCCCTTTCCTAGGAAATATCCCCCATCCCCTCCATACCATAGTGGCTTTCGCCCGACTCGTATGATACGCATGAACGTTGCATGTCGTGGCTCCCAGCAGCAGCAGCAGCCTGATGCCATCAACTCATTCATCCCCTCGTCTCGTTCTCTGCGCTCACTGGAGCTCAATTATTGACGGACGGCGTTGGAGGGTCGATTGAGGAAGGTGTGCTCGTCATCCATCCATCTAGTATTCAGAGAAAGAAAGCGCCAGATGAAAATAACAAGCCCCAACTATCCGTACCATAGTGGCTTTCGCCCACGTCGGACGAACCTCCGGAACGTTTGCCATCCGCTCATTCCTCTATCGAAATCGACTTTTTTTTTTTTTTTTTTCTTTTTTTCTCCGCTCGCGATTTTGGAGGGCATGCAAGGTTTCGATCCCCCGCACATCGACTTGTATGTCCACACCTGCGGTTTTTTTTTGTCATCCTCGCGCTCACTCGGTTTTATTGACGGCGTTTGGGGGATGGGATCGCGAAGTATTTCGGAGAAGAAGAAGGCTTACGGATTGAATAGTGATATCGGCCGGATGAGTACTTCTCAAAGGACTAACTGTACAAAAATGGTTTTTTCTTTTTCTTTCGAGAAATGCTATTACTGAGAACGAGAGTAGAGAACTGCGGTCAGACAAGAAGAACCAGAGCAGGAGGATGTCTGTTAAACAGGAATTGAATTTTTTTTTTCGTCCGACTGTAATAAGAACAAAGTATTACCAAACGTTGCCAGCCATTACAGCACCAAGAGAGGGAGTTGTGCCACCATGGGATAAAAACCCAGAGGGCAGAAACAGCCGCCAATTTTTCTCTCAAAAGCCTCCTGCCGCCCCGACCGAAAGCGAAAGACAACCCGAAAGACAACCCGTGCCAGAGGAGCACCCAGTGGCAAAGTGGTCGATCGCGGCGCCTAAAGGGTACTCGAAGGTTTCACTACCGTGGCGGACCTGCTTGGGATTCATTCAGGAGCTCACGGGAACCTGGGAAGGGCGTCGGGGGAAGAGTTGACATGCGGACGGAGGTAGGCAAAGAAAAAAAGAGACTACGCTTGTGAAAGCTCTTCGTGGGGCAGGCAAAGGACTGCGTTCCTTACTCGAGATCTCCGGCTGCCTGACCGAGAGGGGGTGCGGCTCTCGTTCCGTGTCCTCATCTATCATGGTGCATTACAAAATGTCGTCATAGCACATCTCGAAAACCCTACCTACACGCCTATCTTCTCGAAAGAATCACCAACACGCGCTCCGCATCGAGGGTCGACGATCTGCGGGATGGGCTCCGAGAAAAGCAAGGGGGGGTGAAAGAATGCATTGGAAGGTGCAACGTTGATGTCGATGGATAGCGGGGATCCTCTTCTCTGTCCTCTTTCGTGCGGATTCCGAAAGGTATTCAGTTTCAGATACGGCAGTGTGAGCAGTGATAAATCATACATCCAAGCTCAATATCAGGGTGAAAGCTCTTCGAAGGGGGATGATCGCGTTTTTCAAAGAGCAGAGGAAAAGAACTTGATAGCGAGCCACCCATGTCCGAGGCATTCCCATTTTATGACCGTCAGCCTGGGGAATACAACCCGTCGTAACCCAACTCCTTTGACGAACGACTGTGCATTCGGAGAGAATTCTCGTCAAGGGGGCACCGGTATCAATAGCGGACACCTAGGGTACATTTTTTTTAGATGGTAAACTAACTAACTGCACAAATCTATATATGGTCATCGTCGTTCTTTTCCGTTAGTGCGAGATCTGGGCTCAACATTCATTCAGATGAGGAACTCTCATAGTAGAGTCCACCCAGTCCAGTTGCTGTGCTTGTACTTTGAGCTCATTGTAGGTGATCGCTGCACGTAGACTCGGAGATTGCATTAGGGAGATGAATCATGACTCACAACTTCAACAGTGGTACTCTCCACCGCTATGAATATGCAGCACTAATCCAGTGTTACATAGTGTGACCAGGATTTGCTGATGAAATGACTGAAAAGTGGAGGGGATATTTCCTCCACAGTAGGTTAGTTAGGTAGGTTATTAGGTTTGACGAACGGAGGTGGTGGCACAGAAGAAGAAGAGCACGTGCCACCACACTCGTAGTCTCTACTCGCTTCGCTTCTCGTCCGGTGACCGGTGATCATCTGAGGCGGTTGTTCAAGTTGTGCCCCCCCACAGTTTTATTTTATTCCACGATTCACTAGTCTACAGGAACCCAGCAGCAGGGACCCGACTTCTGGACAACAAGGGCGCGGGATGGAGGAATCCCCCCCTGATTGGATCTTGCTGAGGGTTTTCATACAGGATTGGACTTTGGGGACTTGGCAGGCATAAAGATAACTCTTGCATTTTTTCACGAAAGACCTGGATTGACAGTCTCGATGAAGATGGTGATACGGACAGTGGTCAAGACGTTAACATTGCACAGAGTGGGGAAATCTGGTGCACGTCCGCCGATTTGCACATCTGAAATGAATAACGTTGCGAAAGGACAGGCACTACTAGTTGTACAAATTCAACGGATTAGATCGAGTATGTGGATGTTATCCCCAAACTAGCCAGCATCAAGTTGCACCACATCTTCAAGTTGCCCACGATACTTTTGTTCGAAGACGGGTTGGTAATACTAGTAAGTTGAGACCGTACCCTTTCCCACTCTCCATCCAAGTATGATTTGAGGATTAATTCTCTACACTCCACATCTAGATCGAGTCCGCACTTGGACAAGGCTTCTTCGAACAGTTTCTGCTCATGTGGAGGGTATATGAGATTTAGCCAGGCCCAGTCCACATCAGAGGGTTTGTTGTTCCTTTGGAATCCTGAACCGTCATCAGTCCATCCCCGGGGCATAGGGTAACTGTAATCAATTGTCAATGGGTGTTCGTAGTGTGTTCGTACAGGGAAACCGAGCTCATATCATGACTGATTTAGAATCAAATGGGGAATAAGCGCCAACCTCATTCCTTCTCAGTTTCCGTGTGTTACCGTCAGCATCCTTCTCAGACAAGCCAGTGTCTTTTACGACTTCTGGGAGCTTCATAAGTTCCATATCACAATATAAATCAAAGGCACACGTACCTTTTCTAAAGATGGTGAATTCTCGTTCGGGGTGCTGGTGTTCGTGGAGCATCCCTAAAGTATGGAAGAATTCATGAAAAATGATACCGTATTCGTCTGAGTCTTCTTCGATTTCGCCTGATCCGAGTCCTGAGACCCCCGAGAGATTCATGGTCGGTTTGTTGGAACTGACCCTCGCCACATCCATTCCCAGGTAAGACCAGATTTTTCCGTCGGGGTGCTCATGATCAAAAGCGATGCGAATCGTCGCATCGCTAACATTCTCTACATGGACAAATTTGATGCCTGGAACCATCTTCAGAATGCCGATGACGGAGAGTACTTTCTTTTCCCGATTGGATTGGATAATATTATCCCCCAATTTAATGAAACCAAAAGTCAACTCCAACGGCTGACACAGATGGAATCAGTAAGTGGTATAATTCCACTCTGATCCAGTTCTGAACACACCTTATCCTTAGAGCAAGGCCATAAGGAGCTGCACTTGGCAGATACGGCCTGCTGTGGCGGCGGAGGTTTTTTGGTCCATAGCTGAGTGATGAAAGGGTCAGTATGGGGTATCACAGTGGAACGTCTAAACCCACCCGTTTTCTAACCAAGTTCGATCCTCCTCGTAGAACCCGTCTGACGGATTTCGGCAATGGAACCATGATTGGAGGGTCAGGATGACCTGCCATGGCAAGGGGAAAATCATAGTCGTCAAGGTATATAAGAATTAGATTGTTTAGATCGGTAGTTGCCGTCGATGTAGATCTGGGAATTGGAATGACGTGAGGCCACGGAATTTGCCGCCGGTCATTTGATGGCAGTATTGTGCGAGGGCATTCGATGAATGGTGGTACCACAATAATATGACTTGGAATACGGAGCATCTTGGAATTGGAAGCGTCGTCGTCCCCCCCCTCGTCGTGTTATGCGCCGTTTTCTTTGTCATTCTGTAGGCAACCTCGGGAATTGCCGCCAATAGAATTTAATTTCAAAGTATCATTCCAGGATGTCACCGTAACTTGTGGCCCCAGTTCCTTGATCCTTGCTGATCCATCGAATCGGACATGGCTTGTTCAAACTCTGTGAGGTCGTGTGGAGGATACATCAGATTCAACCAGACAAAATCCAAGTAAGATGGCTTGTTGTTTTTCTCCGTAAATATGGTAGCTGAAATCATTGTCAACGAGTGTCCATACAACAACAGGGAAGGGTCATTACTTCATACAGGAGGCCATATCCGGTCGTGAACAAGCGCCGATCGTGTTGGGATTAAGTCGCTTCACGATGTTATCATTGATATCCTCCTCAGGCCACCCCATCTTCCATGTCGTTTCCGAGTCCCGACAGCTGTGGGGAGAATAAGTTTGATATTTTATAATATAAATCAAAGGCACACGCACTAATAGGAGAGATGTCGAACGTGGTGTTGATGTTCATGCTTCATCCCTAGAGCGTGGAGGAGCTCGTGTGTAATACCACCATATTCTTTCGAACCCTCTTGAATTTCGCCGGATTCGTGTCCTGTAACGTCGGAGAGGTTCATAGTCGGTTCATTGAAACTGACCCTCTCCGCTTCTCTTCCCACTCGCGACCAGGTCTTCCCATAAGGTTGCTCATGGTTAAAGGCGATTTGAATAGTCGCATCACTGTCTTTAAGTACATGAACAAATTTGATGCCCGGGACGTGCTCCTCTATGTGCTTCATGACAGCCTGAATCTTTGATTCCCGATTGCGTTTGGATGACGTTGTCCGGCGGTTGAAAAAAGTAATAATGCAACGCCAACGGCTATAATAAATGAAGACAGTAAGTATGTGTCGAATTCGGGCAGGATTACAGACGTTATTCTTCGTGCCACAGGGCCATAAACTATTAGGCTTGGTAAAGAGTGCTCTTGGAGGTTTGTTGTCATCAGCACGTTCCGAGAGGCAGGGCTTCACAACCGCGCTTAATCGCCCCATTGGTAAAATATAAGATTTGTACTTGGATCAAAGCTTTCAGTATGCGTTCGAGCATGATATTATTGGGGAGACCAAACTTACTCGCTGCCTAACCCGGACTAGGACGTGTTTGAGGGATTCTGGCCACAGCACTAACATAGGGTTCGATTAATCTGTGTCCGTCAGCCTGGGGAATACAAACCCACGAACGGCTGTGCATTCAAGTTTACCAACCCGTAACCCCCATACTACAAGTCTGTCTCTAAAAATGCGTCAAGAGGAAGACCAGATACGCTCGTGTTGCCCCCGGCTTTACATAATCTAGGACGAAAGACTCGAAGGACCTGTGGTGAGTCGTACGCGTTCGACCCGAGTGTGAGCCCTCGCCTTGCACAATACCATATCGTAGAGATAAGGTTACCCCATCGCCTGGTGGTTTCATCCTCGGGTTTAGACATGGCGGGGTGAGCAACAGTCAATGAAAAAAACTTTTCAAGCAAAGCTGGAACGACTCTCCGCCATTGTAAAAAAAAGAAACGCATTAGTCCTATTTGTAGTAGAGATACGAACAAAAAATGGTTTGCCAACCACTGGCAGTGGATCGATTTTCACAAGGCGGAGTGTCAAAACCGAGTTCTCATCGTGGAAACAAAGGCTTGTAGGTTGCCGAGCTGTTGTTGCTTGCAGAACAAGAAGATTCACGGTTGATACCGAGTATACAGTTGGCGGGAACTCCACGGCAGGGCCACTCTCACGCCTTCCGTCGGACTTTGATTTCTCTGAGCTTCGGCTTCTGCCTCAACACTTGAAAGGGTTACAGCTCGTGTCCTCTACGCTAGCTATATTTTCTCCCACCCACCCACTGCCTCTGAATTCGATTGATTAGCAGAGTAGGGCCGTAGGGAGTTCATCCGACCGCATCTCCCTCGGCCCTTCGCCCTGGAGGAGTCAGGAGGACTGACCTCTCCCTTTCGACGGCAGGTCTTTCCACACACCCAAAACCACTGCTATATCAATGTGTGTTAGTCTATTACATTCTATACTTCTTTTGTGCTATGCAACACGACCGATCAAAACAAGATCTCCCCCCTTGCCTCATTCGCCAAAACCGAAAAGAAGACGAAGGCGCATAACGGGTGGACGAGAGAAATTTCGAGGGATAAGCTCGGTGTTGAGATAAAGAGTGAAAGCGGCGAGAGGTGGTCGTGAATAAAATTTCGCTCATGGCAAGTGGTGTTGTCCGACCGTGATGATTGCCCCGCTGTAAAGCCACATCATGATTGATCAGCAATTCCTGATGGCACTCCCTTCGTTGACATAATAAACAAGCTTTGTGTCGAACATACCTCGTCTCCTCTGGAATGGCAAATGCATTAGTGCCAATTCCTCGGGAAAGTCAAGACGGCGAAGAAATCGCACTTCCTGTCGCCTTGCGATCCTCGAATCTCCAAGTTACCACAGTTGGGCCAGGCCGACTTCTACACCAGGCATACTTATTTGCTGGGCATGGTGTCGAGAAAGCACTCGGTCAGGCTGCACATAAGCTCGGATTCGGTCCTACTCCGACTACATGCAACATCGAGAACGCATTCGGTACTAACAGTAACAAGACCACAAGGCAATCAATATTGGACGCCATTTTTGATTCTTTCCAGAATAACTCAACCACACATCATGGTGTTTTGTGTACATTGAAGAAAGATTGCAAAAACCTCTTAGAGTATGCCCTTCCGTGAGCCGACACCCGTATCATCGCTAAACTGACTCTTATCTATCAGTTCCATAGCTCGGAAACGCCGACCACACGCATCCAAGCTTTCAGGAGCATCATCATATTGGCAACACGCTACCCAGGCCTCAGGCGTATTTTCCTCCAATCCCCTGCTATAAAGGAATTGGCCGATTCACCCGATGCAATCTGTACGCTTTGGAAAAGTACACAATATAATCCTGACACAGAAGCACGTTTCACACTCGAGTTTGCTGCACATTGTCTTGCGAAGTGCGACATCCATGTCTACCTGGAGGCCATTCGTCCGACTGAACTTGGTCGCGGATCTGATCATCCGAGGAAGGTATGGATAATGGGAGTAATTGATACGATTATGGTGCGATATTGCGAGTAAGTGGCGATTTTCCATCTTGGTGTAGATTCTTATTTCAGTCTTTGGTATTCAGCGGTGTATCTGGTTTTCCTAGATTAATCGCAGTCAGATATCTCGCAGGGATTCTCGAATTGCCTACTTTTTGGTCAGAAAATTATCACGTCCAGAAGGATACCATGGATAAGTTATGCAAACACGCACTTCGCCTCATTGAGGACATCAACCCAGATTCAGTAAGCGCTAATGACCTGGCGAAGCTCGCTTTGTTGGACCCTGACGGTGTTGATGCACTGGCTGAGGCAATTTTAGTGGGAGGGGAGATATGGATACAACGCGAACCTCAAATCAAGGACCTCTGGCTCTGTAATTTCACTAAACTAATCAAAATGTTACGGGGGTATGAAGTTCTCTGCGAATCGTTTGGGTCTTTACTCATGCAAAGCCAGGTTGGTTTTACCCGACTTGCTTCCAAATGCATGTCGACGAGCTGCAGGTAATTGGGAAGAATGTTTGAAGGGTACGGTGAATCAGATGGCGATATCGAACTTGGATTACCGTTACGAAGATGTCCACGAATTTGTAAACGGGTCAGTGGGCTTACAATCAAGTATGGGTACTCGAGCCGTTTTAACATACCAGGCATCTTGCTGAGTCGTCTCGTAGCTTTCGGGTCTAATCGGGTTCCTTCAGACACTACAAAGGGGTCTTCCGGGTCAAATCGATTTCCTTCAGACATCACTAGTGCAATCTTTACCGAGTCTAGTAATTTATGGCCCTGTGGCACGAAGGATAAGGTCTGTAAACGGCCCAATGTCGACTCATACTTACTGACTTCGCCTGTGACAGCCGTTGGTGTTGTATTATTCCTTTTTTCAACCGGCAAACAGTATAATCCAACGCAATCGGGAATCAAAGATTCAGGCTGTCATGAAGCGCATAGAGGAGCACGTCCCAGGCATTAAATTTGTGAAGGTACTTAATGACAGCAGTGATGCGGTAATTCGGATCGCCTTTAACCATAAGCATCCTTATGGGAAGATCTGGTCGCGAGTGGGAAGAGAAGCGGAGAGGGCCAATCTCAATGAACCGACTATGAACCTCTCCGAAATCACAGGACACGAACTTGAATCAGGCGGAATTCAAGAGGGCTCGAAAGAATATGGTGACATTATGTACGAGCTCCTTCACGTTCTAGGAATGCTGCATGAACATCAACACCCTGATCGCCGGTTCGACATCTCTGCTGACGGTGCGAGTACTGAATCTGTGATTTGTATTATAAATTGGAACTTATGGAGCCTACAGCTGTCGGATACGACTTGAAGAACAACGGGTGGTCTGAAGCGGATATCAATGATAACTACGTGAATCGATTTAATCCCAACGCGATCGGCGCTTATTCACCACTGCCGGGTATAGGATCTTCTATTATGAAGTGAGGACCCTTCCCTGGTGTACGGACACTCAATGACAATTGGTTTTAGCTATCGTATTCCCGGCAGATGGACCAAGGATGGTACAGAAGTCAAAAGAAACAACAAACCATCGGACCTGGAATGGGCCTGGCTGAATCTGATGTATCCTCCACGGGACCCGAAAAAGTTCGAACAAGCCATATCCGATTCGATGGATTCCCGTATCAGCAAGGACCACAGGGACTCGATACTGGAATTATACTTGGACGGAGAGTGGGAAAGGGTGCGCTCTAAAATCACGAGTATTTCCAACCCGAAGTCCAATTCGAAAAAGGGCGTCGTGGGCAAGATGTTGATCAAGCTGAAGTTAGGCGAATGACACCCATTTTCCTTTTCTATTCCATAATTTTATAATATGCCCTTCAACCATTCCTCTTTGCGCTTTCTTAGATCGGCCTTCTGTTCCACCTGCGTCCTCTCCCTCAGACCGGCCTCCCTCTAGTTTTGACTGCATTTCCTCCTGCTCCCTCTCGCAAATCCATTCTTCGATTCCATATTCTATACCCAAGTCACCAAGCCGCACTGGTCGTCCCTCCGAAATTGTTCCTCATCCCGCCGTTGGTCTAGCCATCTACGAAACCGAGAAATACATAAGGTCTTCCAAGGAAATTACATACCCAATCATTGCACTGAACACTCAAGATTTCGTCGGTATTCTTGTCTGGTTTCTCCGACAACGACTGTCAAATTTAATGCTGCTGATATATTTGTGGCATTGAACCATTGTCGAAATGGAAGGACGACCACATTTCCTTCCGCATCGCAACAAATACAACTCCAAGAGAGAGAATCGGAGAACTGAAATTCTGGCAGATGGTGGAAAACACCGAAAATGCGACTTTACCTGCATCACCAATTCAATCGACCGTATCTTGATGCGTGTCCGAAACAGGTGCGAGTATGTGTGATGCCACTTTGCAGAGGGAAAGAGGGTGAATGGGACGATAATCTCTTGGCCTTCCAGGTTTCGGAATGAGGCAGAGGTGGATAGAAAATGCCGACTGTACTATCATTCTAGGATAGACCTGAAGAGCACAGCGGAGTCAGGTGTAACGTCGTCCGCCCTCGTCAAGACTCGCACCGGTAATCCCGCCCGAGTTTTATTTTCATTGCAAATTGAGAAGCTCGCACTCGAAGACCCCTCAAGTCAACTTGAACACGACCAGGACGTGACAGTGTCGTAGATTCCTACTGTAGCTCATGTGGCTAGGCCCTAAGTATGCCAGGCCGACTGGCATACTCATACACGTAGACATGGCAGACAAGGGAGGGGCTGCTCATTGTGACTTCTCTTCCCGATATGGAGGGAGTTTACTCCTTATGTATAATACTATATACGAAACCCTTGAGCGTAAATTTAAATTAGCTGAGAAGCAAGGCGGGCGTGAGTAAGTTCAATAATTGCAAGCGGCCATCATGTATATAAGTAGCTATATCCGTAATACGCTCTTTCCAAGCAGCATCATCTTCCTCCAGGCGCCAAAGCCATAATAGGACACCTTGGATAATATGGATTGCCCCGACAATTCGTGACATGTGTCGAAACCACCATTCAAGAACGTATTACGAGTCAGGCCTCAAGATTCGAAAGGGTTGTTAATCGATGGGAGGTGATTTTCGATCAAAAAGTTATGAGACCGTGGCGTCGGCTGAGACCCGATCGAAAGCGGAACAAAAATAGTTTGCCAACTGAATCGACTTTCAGAAGGTGGAACCGGTGTGTCAAGACCGAGTTCTGCATCTTTCTCGTTAATTGTGAAAGAATAAAGTTCATCGTATTGGCTTCTAGGTTGCCGAGTTGTTGTTGTTGCAGAAGAAGACGATTCACGCTTGATATCAAGCACAGTTGGAGGAAACGATGGCGGAGAATAAGCAGGTAGGATACTTGAAGGTGAGTATGACTGCTTGGAGATATAGGCGTCTTTGGGGAACTGCATTGCAAAACGTATCAGTACACCGAAAAATATTTTCGTTTCTCCAAGACCAACCTAATACAGACTTTGCGTTCACTCGCAGGTGGAAGTGAAACTTTTCGGAATCCTCAGGCAATCCACCAAAAGAATTCTTCCTTGCCTCATCACCAAAAACCGAAAAAGGCGAAGAAGACGATGGCGCATAACGGTGCGAGCCAACGAGCGAATTCGAGTGAGATCACATGCGTCCTGTCACTCCTCCAAAGAGAGGCTGGGATTTGTCGAATGCGCTCGTACTCAAAGTTGTCGTCCCAGCTTTTCCAACGACGAACAGGAGAAAACCTGGTGTTGAGATAAAGAGTGAAAGCAGCGAGAAGGGTCGTGCATAAAATATCGCTCGTGGCGAGAGCCATCAGTCGGAAATAACGAGAAGACTTGTTCGACTTCATGAATTGACTGAATTCCAACCGACGTGCGAATTCCCAGAGAGAACGTACTGAAACGGAATTTGTTTACCAGACAAAATGGCTGATAGTTGAGACTTACCACAGTAAGAAGCCAATATTAAGCCTACTTATGACGATTGGCCAGATCCCATTGATAAAGTATTAGGGTTCCGTTAGAAATGGCCTAATTCGTAACATCGATGTCTGTTAGTAACCATGTTAGTAACAGTGGATTGTCGGTAGGCCATTTTTTGCATGTTAGAAATTGCTGGGACATACCATGCGCCAACCTAGCATTCTTGTACAACATTTTGTCGGTTGAGGTCTTCAAGAACCGTATTTATAATTGCTCCCTACACCGAGTCACAAAAGGAATGCCTAGACAAATATGCCAAAACAAGGTGGAGGCGAGCTTGCAAGCCCCAGGATCTATCTTTCTATGGCCTCTATCCCAAGGGGATTTTATATCTCGCTTTGTATGGTGCCAACGAACATCCCTGTGGCAAAAAAAAAACAGACCCCTGCTTGCGAGTGGATTCTTTATTAACCGTGGGAATATTTTGTTAGATTTGGTCAATACTTAAGCTTGATGTGGTTTTGGGAGGCAAAGATGTCTTCAAAAATGTCGAAACTGTGCCAAGGCTTGCACAATATATCCTAGTTTGTTACGGCAACAGAGCAAACTTACAAGTTACCGCATAGCAACGTATATTAGACGGAAGAGAAAACAAATAACTGAGTCTATCTGTTACTTAATAGCAGGAGATTCTGTTGTCTGCACTCTTCCGTCATCTGTTGTTTTCGCAGCTTTCCGCAGAGCTAGGCCTCATTAACATTCCCTTCAAGATCTCCAAAGTTAATTCGCACTTGATCATGAAGTTGAGATGCATGCCCCTCCTAAACAAAGTCGTCGACGTAAGTATTCACCACAGGACTGTTTTGAAAAAAACGCGATGCTGCACTTTTATTTAGCCGTTCTGTGACTATTTCCGTAAGCAAAGGTACTGCAGCAGGCAGTGCCGCTTACTGACCCTATCAATATTAGAACTATGTATGGTGGTTCAATTGTCACGGTGTTCCTTGGTGTCTTTGGCAAGTAATTGGTTGTTTCGAATCGCTCTGGTTTGAACCTACTAACCAACCAAATAAATATCTCGGTGAGCATGGCCGCCGCTTGCCGGTATAGGATGGAGGTCCCAAATATGGTCCGCAAGCTATTGTTCTTTATCATTGACAGTGATGTCCTCCCCACCTCCACATGAAACCTACACCGAGCTTTTACTAACCAAGAAATTAGGGTACCCGCTTTACTATCCTGATCCTTGTACAAATGCACTACGAAGTGGCTGGAGCGGTGTTAGTATCGGTGACGTTGGAATTATTAACGATCTGGGTGGATACGACTTTAAGTTCAATGTCATCGAAAAGCCCATCATCGTCCCCGATCCCACGTCCGACGAGCTAGATATGCCCGGAGTATATCGTGAAGCAGTGGGTGAGACAGGGAGCATGGCGAACGGGCTGCCCTTGCACGCGGAGCTGAGCTTTCTTGACGGGCTACCTCAATTTCAACATATCATGCTGGAGGAGAGGGATATTAGATATATCGACAAAGCCCATCATCCAGGAGCGGTTATCGGAAAACATATAACCAATACGCTATCGGTAAATGGCAAGATTTTACCGCAGATCCCGTAATGCTGTTCAATTTCTTCGCACCTTCTACACCAACTTACCATTACATAGACCGATAAGAGCCGGGTTGACCTTCAACATCGAGTGTAGTAGCGAAAAGGCCGCGTCCCTCATTTTGCCAAATGGCGCAACTCGTATGGACGTTCACGACGAGCAACTCGGGCAATTTTTTAATTTGGCCCGTCAACATGGCGCATCTTGGCTACGTTTATTTCCCTTCACTGGCACATCCTTATGTCTCGTAACAGGATGCGTCAAGACCAGTAGTTGGGCTTTGATGTCGTTGTATGGCTATTCGAAGTCAGGTGGTTTATCAATGAAATTTGGTGTTGCACCAGGGGCGGGCCCAATCACTTGGACCTGGCTGGAGGCAGGTCCTGCTGACACTCGCCATTCCACGGACACGGATGATTCCAATCGAAATCACTGTGTTTTCCTGCGCGGAATCATGATCTCGAAAAAGGATCCAAAGAAGTGGATTTGGAGATCAAGGCAAAACAAAGAACAAGTCAATCTCGACGTTCTGGGCACGAGCAAAAACCTCCCTTTTAACATGGGGGGCGGCAATTCCGCATCTGGGAGTACAACGGGAGCTCCGACTTCTGGTGGAAGCTCTTCGAGCAACTCTGGTGGTCAACATAATGCAGCTCTTAGGAATCTATCTCAGAATGTAGATGGAGGCGATACCGATTCAAAAAGTGTGATCACACCTGATATTGGATCTGAATACCTCGCCGGTGATATCGACATTGAACCACTGACAGAGGTGCCAGTCGTGAGCTACTCTTCTTTATCTGCTTGGTTAGGTTTGATTTAGAATATTTTCAGTCAAATCACCCCTCAGAAATCATCAATCAACGTCTTCTTCATGAAGTATGGATTCTAATTACTCACATATTGTATCAAAACTAAAGCGCTGTACAGAATCCAAGTGCGGAGTTCGCCATGACTCATGATGACCAATGGGCTAAAGTACTCAGTAACGTATGGTCTCTTGTTTGCTATCAGCACGAGCTTCGGTTGAACGCCCCCTTAGATTGACACGCCTCTCGATGAGGAGGCCCTGTGGCTTCTGATGCTCGAAAAAAATAATGTTATTGTCGAATCTGGTGTGTGGCATTGCCATGTTCTCATCGAGCTTCGATTGATGGTGTGTAGGTTGTGTTTTCTTTGCAGAAAAGGTGAGGGTCAGAGACCCAGAATCTCCAGACCCCATCACGCAGATCGATAATCTGCCGATGTCGAACTATCCCGAAGACGTTCATGGGTCGGCGGACTCCCGATCGGCCATTGGTAGACTGTCGAGCCGTTTTAAATTACCAAGCACCTATCAGGGGCCTTCAGACACCGCTAAACCTCCAAGAGGAATCTTTACCAAGACTAATAATTTATGGTCCTGTGGCACGAAGGATGAGGTCTGTAAACGGCCCAATGTCGACTCATACTTACTGACTTCGCCTGTGACAGCCGTCGGTGTTGCGTTACTTCTATTGTCAACTGGCAGACAATATAATCCAACGCAATCGGGAATTAAAGATTCAGGCTGTCATGAAGCACATAGAGGAGCACGTCCCAGGCATCAAATTTGTCCAGGTTCTTAAAGACAGTGATGCGGTGATTCGGATCGCCTTTGACCATGAGCATCCTTATGGGAAGACCTGGTCGCGAGTGGGAAGAGAAGCGGAGAAGGTCAATGTCAATGAACCGACTATGAATCTCTCCGAAATCACAGGACGCGGATCAGGCGAAATTCAAGAGGGCTCGAAAGAATATGGTGACATCATGCACGAGCTCCTCCACGTCCTAGGGATGTACCATGAACATCAACACCCTGATCGCCTGTTCCACATCTCTGCTGATGGTGCGTGTACTGAACCTGTGATTTGTATTATTAATTGGAACTTATGGAGCTTACAGCTGTCAGAAACAACATGAAGGATGACCGGTGGTCTAGGGAGAATATCGTGAAGCTATCTAATCACAACACGATTGGCGGTTATTCACCACCGGATTCGGCCTCCTGTATGAAGTGAGGACCCTTCCCTGGTGTATGGACACTCGTTGACAATTAATTCAGCTATGATATCTCCCGCAAATGGACCAAGGATGGTGCAGAAGTCAAAAGAAACTACAAACCATCGGACCTGGATTGGGCATGGCTGAATCTGATGTATCCTCCACGGGACTTGAAAAAGTTCGAACAAGCCTTGTCCACGTCGATGAATTCGCGTATTAGCGAGGTGCAAAGGAACTCGATAGTGAAATCATACTTGGACGGAGAGTGGGACAGGGTGCGCTCTAAAATCGCGGGTATTTCCTACCTGAAGTCCAAGTCTTCGAAAATGGGAGTCGTGCGCAAGATCCTGACGAAGATTGTCCATCGCTTTCATATCCTGCTCGCAATTCCCTGTTTTTGAGAGTTGCCGGCGAGTTGATACGCCACGTCGCCAACCACCACCACTCATGAATTCGACACAGTGAGGGAGGTGTACCCTTCTCATGCTCTCTCATTCAAGTTTTTTGACACGGTGAGGAGGCCTTGTGCCAAAATTTTGTTCTTTGACATGGCAGAGAAGGGGCTGGTACCTCCTCATTATGGAGGGAGTTTACTCCTTATGTATAATACTATACGAAACCACCTCGTGTATTTACCGCCGTCCTCAAGGGTAGGACTGGTACGGCAGCCCAAGCAGGAGCAATTGGCAATACCTGGGACAAGGATGGTAAATTTAAATTAGCTGAGAAGCAAGGCGGGCGTGAGTAGGTGCACAAGTTCAATAATTGCATCATGTACATAGCTATATCCGTAATACGCTCTTTCCAAGCAGCATCATCTTGCACTCCTCGCACGTTGATAGCACAACGTACTAAGTCAACTTGCGATTGGTGTGGGGGAGGAGAACCTGGAGTACGACAGGGATATCAGCTGATAGGATAATCCTACCCTACAAAACAAAGAGTCGTAGGATCATTTTCACCTACAGACTGTAAGGCTATGATTATCCTAAATTAGTTGTATCCTATCGTATCCTATTTCACAA
>Ga0307517_10007040_pt1 | contig 16502 bp, 6 predicted proteins | sample 23_EM_MG_FD_194515 | JGI IMG/M metagenome (GOLD analysis project Ga0307517, IMG submission 194515) | Populus trichocarpa ectomycorrhiza microbial communities from riparian zone in the Pacific Northwest, United States - 23_EM | ecosystem: Host-associated > Plants > Roots > Unclassified | place... | reverse complement strand
CTTCCGATCTGAGTTGCACATAATACATATGTCCAAAACGTAGGCGTTGTATCGGCCACAATGAAGAAATCAAATCCCTTTGGTCTCATGGAGAATAGACTGGAAAACGTAGAATATCAACGCTATATGGACCCCCGGCACTTGAGTCATTGATCCCAGTGGTTTCAGACTCTCAGTAGTCTAAAAGTCCGTTTCTCTTTTCGGCGTGTCCATACTTGTAAACAAATTTGGAATTTTTTTTTTATAATTTTAAATTATTTTAATATGTGATGGTAAAACTATATTTTAAAAATTAAAAAAATATTATTTTAATATATTTTAAAGTGAAAAATAAATTGAAAAACAACCGCTACTATAATATTAAACATTTTCTAAAAACGTGTTTGATATAATGATAAAGGCTATTTTTTTAAATAATTTTTTAAAATAATTTTTTATTTTTAAAATATTTATTTTTGGTATCACTCCATCGAACCAATTCAAAACAATAAAAAAAATTTAATTTTTTAAAAAAATTACAGTTAAACCACAAAAATAAACATATCCTATTCAAGAGTTGGTGTTAGGGACTTAAGATTTGACGATTGAGATATGTATCTAATAAAATAATTGATATCCCTTTTCTTCCATTTGACGATTGATATATGTATCTAATATCCTAGACCTAAAAATCGTGTGTTTCTGCTAAAAATCTTGCCATGGAAAATGCTAGCCGCGTTCGAGCATTTCATCTCCTGAATTGCTGCCGACTGATCAAGGGCCAGAAGATTATAGCTTAGAAGGTGATTGCGTTTTCTTTTTTCTTTTCTTCCTTCCTGCATCTGCTGATCAAGAGAATTAAACAGATCCATGACATGCCACCACTACTAGAAAATCGGCGAAAACCAACGAAATTACTGACGGAATTTTTTTATTGGTAAAAATTACTAACAGAAATAATTCCATCACTACTTTGGTCGGTATATATCGACAGAAAATACCCGTCGGCGATACGATCGGTATATACTGACGGAATACGTCTATCGGTTTCCGTTGGTATATACCGACCGTATCGCGACGAAATATATAGTTTTTTTGAAAAGTTGCAACGGTGTGATGACGTGGATTTTTAGGTGATTTTACCGATGGAATGACAGATGGATTCAAACCAGGATCTTCGTATAGTGACGTGGCACAGTCACCTGCAGAGTCACCGACGGGTATACCAATGGAACGTGTCTGTCGGTGACTCCATCGGTAAAAGTCAATATATACCTACTATGCCGACACTCTCTTCCTCTATTTCTCTATCCTCTAGTCCTAACCGTTCTAAAATCTAAATTTTAGAATCGCATTTATTTTGTACTTTGTATCTTTAACACTTGAGGGTGTACTCTATTGTGTAGTTTTACACCCCCAAATATTAAAGTATACATCTGAACTCAAATATAAAAATGAACAAAATGATTTGTAAATGGTTTTTGATATTTTGATCAAATCCTAACGAATAATCATAAACTGATTAAAATATTTATTTTTAGCTTTTTTAAAACATGAGAAAGAAGTAATTTTTTTTGTTTTTAAAAATATGCTTGGAAAACTTATTAGGATCTGACCGTACACGTGAAAACAAAATATTTTTTTTATTTTTGAAAAAGGCAAATTAACTTAAAAATTTTGAGATTTATTTTAATCTATTTTATTTTTTTTAAGAAATGTTTCGAAGAAAATAGGGTATTTTAATACTGGATCTGTATTTTACAATGTAAAAAATACAACCCAATATCATGCAAAATCTATAGAAAAACATGCAAGAAAATCACAAAAGTTTTTTTAAAAGGACTTTTAATTTTTTTTTGAACTTTTTTGTTTTTTTTTTAATATTATATATTATATATTTTATATTATTATAATTATTGAGCTTGGCTCGGCCAGCTCGACAAAATGGGTCGGACCCAGTCGAGTTGGGCCAACTGGAGACCCAACAGGTTAGGCCACCATCAGCCCAACAGATCTGGGCTTCTTTTTTTCTTTTCTTTTTTAAGTTGGGCCGAAACAAGTCCAGCCCGATGCTCACGTGGTGGTTGGCCCAGCCCAGCGACCGCGTGAATTATAATTCACGCTACATGCAGAATGAATTATCATTCTGCATGCAGCGACTCCACCGCAAGTGGTGGATGAAGAGAATAGAGGGAAGGGAAGATTACCTGGCATGGGGGCGGTGTAGCTGATGGCTTGGCTAGAAGGTCGACATGAGTCTGGTGGAGAGAACGACAACCAACATCAATTGCTAGGGAGGAAAAAGATAAAGTTTATAAAGGGGAGAGAGAGAGAGAGAGAGGTGGTGCACTCACCACGTGAGGTGGTCGGGCTGCTTCTTGTAGTTGATATGATGATGGTCAAGCCGATGGTGAAAGTGCTGGTGGCTGGAGGCGGAGGTGGAGAGAGAGAGAGAGAGAGAGAGGAGAGAAACGTTCGGCTAATAGTAGAAATGTGGGGTAGGCTGATTTTTATCGACTTTGGACCTGATTTTTTCCTCCCTCAAGACATAAAATCCTCATCTATTTATAGAAGTTGAAAGAGGGACGTTTAGTCTCCACTGGTGTCAAATCTTGGCCTTTGGTTCCATCCAGAAGGATCCAAAACATTGGCTCAAAGTAGTCGTCATGCACTGCCAAATTTGTTGCAGGAAATGGTTGGTCTGGTTGTCCACTTTGAGGTGGTGCCACAACCACTATGGTCTCTATCAACCAGAACGAATCACTATGGCTTGTAGTCAGGTATAGGTGATCATTTGGGTGTAAGTTTTGTTCCATTTTGGTTGAGAAACAAAGCGTTAAATGCATTAAGAAGGTGGCACCTTAAGCAGCCTTTTAGGCTGAAAACCTAAAAAAGAAGATGAACAGTTACAACAAAATGGTGCTGTTTTGGCCAATTTTGCTTTAGTCCTTTGATTTGTGATTTATTCCTAATTACACCCCTGATTGGTTTCAAACTTTTAATTTTGTGCAATTGTACCATTGGCGAACTTAAATTTTAGTCCCAGATTTTAGTGCCTTTTTTTTTTGTCCTTGGTCTCGGATTTTTTTAATTTAGCCTCTAATTAACCATTAAACTTTTAAATTTCTTCAATTTCACCTCTAATTTCAGCTGATTGAGTTCCCATAATTTGGCGCCTTTTGCAAAATGATTCTTGGTTGTGAATTTCTTCAATTTAGCCCTTAATTGATCCCAAAACTTTAATTTTCTTGCAATTTTACCCATGATTTCAACCAATTGACTTGGTAAAAATTAAATTTGATCTTCTAAAATTTCAATATTTTCAATTAAGCCTAAATTGGGCTCCCAAACTTAATTTTTCTCCAATTAAACCTTTAATAAAATTAATTTGACATATTTAAGGTATAATTAAGTCAGTGCATCTCATTAAATCCTTCAATTGGACCCAAATTAATTTTTAAAAATAATAAACTTTAAATTGGCTCATGATTAAATCAAATTGACCTATTAAAAATCTAATTATGTCCTTAGGTTTAATTTTTATACAGATTCGTCCAATAATAATTTAATTTGATTTTGAATCTGCATTGTTTCTTTAGTTTTGGTAAATAAGATACAATTAGATTCCCGATTCCATCCAAAATTGCAATTGATTTTTTTACATGTGAAATCCTCTCTGCTTACTTTTGTCAAAATATCAGCCCTCTTGCTATCATTATCTTTTTTTAATTTTTATTTTAAGAGAAAAAAATAAATTTAAAAAATAATCAATAAATAAGTTATGACAATAATCAAGTGCAGTTTCTATACGATATGCTAACCTAACAAATGACTAAATGTTTCAGGAGGTGAACTTTGACCTTTGACCTTGAAAATAATGTTTAAAAAATGATGTCTATTTCTTGGACCAACATTAAAATTCTTGGAATAAAAATGACACTTTTAAATGTAAAGTAGTGTTTTGAATAATCTTTCCGTTTCCGTTGATATCTTATGAAGGGACATTTAGATTAAAAATGATGTCTATTTCTTGGACCAACATTAAAATTCAACAACTCAATTTCAATTTATATATTGTTCAACAAAAGTCATATTGATTTTTAAAAGTGATTTTCAATTGAAAGTACATTAAAAAAAAAATACATTTTTAATATTTTATTTTATTTCTTACATCATCATATCAAATCTATCCAAATTAAAAAATCTAAAAAACATCAATTGAATTTTTTTTTTGAACTCTTTGAAAAGTAAGTTGAAACTAAAAAATAAACACATTCTAAATGTTAAAATCTACTTATGGAAGCTAACGATTATACATCCCCAAAATTAGGGCTTGGAGGAAATTTAAACCTCTCTTTGATTATCCCTTCTCAAGAAATATCATTTCTTTAATAAAAGCATACTTAAAGTTAAAAATATTACTTTTTTGTTTGTTCAAAAAATAGAGATTTCATTGAATTAAAAATAAAAAAATTACATATTGATCTAAAACAAATATATAAGAGGATTCTCAAAACATAGAGAATGAAACGTGGGATGAAAAAAATATACAATGGAGTTTTTATTTAAAAACTAAAGATAAAAAATTCGGATTTAAAATTTACAAATGGAAGAATAATTGACATATATATTTAATCTTGGGAATCTTGTAGTAGTTTGGTTATTTTAATCTTCTACTAGATACTCATATTCTTAGACAAGAGATGTTAAAATTAATTTATTAACGATTCACATCATCAAGAGAGTTGATTATTATATATAACTTAGCCTTTCAAAATGAGGTAAGTTGGAGGATACTCATAATAAAGACTCAACAAACGAGGTTGTAATGATAATGATAAAAATTAAATAAGATGTCCCAACAAATAAAATTGTGACTCTTGTTATATATGGAATGAGGTGTTTACGAATTTTTCCAAGTATCTTGTACGTATGTTAGATTCTGACTGACTTTTTTGGCCTAGCTTATTTTTTTTTTTATAAAGTGTTTAATATGGGTTCCTTATAATTTACATTATCAATAAAATTAAAAAAGTCAAGTCCGTTTATTTAAATAGGGAATTATCTTGATATATTATTTTAAGCATTTGTTTAACAAATTTTTGTTGTACATCATTGGTTGAACCATGTGGGACCCAAGCCAAGGTTGTAGGTTCAAATCCTCCTCGAGACAATTAAATTCCTTTATGCGATAAATAATTTATCATTCATGTATTTTTCTTAAAAAAAGAATGGATGATATGTTCTTTTTTTAACATGGCCATTTGGGTTTTATACTCTTTTTTTAGTTTTTTTTAGTTTTATTTTTTAATATTTGATTTTATAATTTAATTTTTTGTTTTTCCTTCAACTTCATCTTTTAACATAGGTTTTTAATTTCTTTCTGTTTTTTGATCTTTTTCTTTAATCTTTTGTTTGTTTTATTTCAATTTCATTCTTTAATATAAAGTTTTTTTTTTATAATTTTATCGTTCAATATTAAATTAATTTTTTTTATTTACCTAGTAAAAAAGGTTATATCAGAGTAATTTTCAGCATCATTGAATTTAAAATCCAACATGATTTTATTTAAAATCCGGGCTAAAAAATAGTGAAGTCATGATTTTTTGAGTTTCAATCATTTAACACAATTTCATAATAATACTGAAACATTTAACACAATATTTTGATAATCTAGATATTATTTATTTTATTGAATAATTTTTTATCCATGTGCACACCAACCTGCCGGAGATGATTATTTTCGCACCAGGTCTTGCTTGGTCCACATACGGCCTCGTTTTAAGGAATTATGCTTGGTTCCTTGATTTGTTTTAATATAAAGTGACTTGTCCTTAGAAATCAATTACACATAGTAAACTTTGAACGACATCGTTACCCTCATCAACTAACTCTCTAGTTGTATTTATATTCTTACATCTCTCTCTAAAAATCCCTAATCAACTAACTTGGATTGCACGACAAAGAAAAATAACTGGTATTAAGACAAATCCAACCGACACATAACGAAACTAAACTAAACTAAACACATAAATTATATATGTATAATCGTGGTCAGCTGTTCTTTTTTTCTTTTTCTTTCTGTTTTTTTTGAAGTAGGTGCGCAGTTGTGCTGTGCCAAAAGATTTCTCATAGCGTTTTTTTTTAATGTAGATGCACCGTACACATTCATTTCATTTCTTTTCCATTGCGCTGTCAGTTCCCTGGCTAAAAATTTCTTTTTTTACACAGAAAATAATATAGGCTGGTTGGTGGCGGCAGGAGAGTCTTTTTATTTTTTAATGAACAATAAAGGGATAAAAAATACTCTTGCGGTTTTCATTTTTTCACGCACAGTTAAATTACTCACAAGCTCTTAAAGTTAAAGAAACTCTAGTATTTGATTCAATGGTATTTTGTTTTTCACCTTTAATTTTTTTTTGTTAAAATTAAATGGGCTAAGAAGCAGGTTTATTTTTTACATTATAATAAATATTAAAAAAATTATTGAAGCATGTATTGCACATGTCATCATGTGATTGTTGGTTGTTGTCTCTAGGTAATACGTGCGGTATCACCCAATGACTAAACGGTGAATTCTAGGGCGGCAAACAATTCATTTTGGTATCTCCTCCATCATTGGACAACAAATGTCATTAATGGACATCCGACTTGACACTGATAACCCTTTTTTTTTCCTTTCTCTTATCTTTTAGGTTTCTGCACCTGCCATAAATTTTCAGAGCAGCCACTCAATTTTTTTATCTTTGGTTTTGGTCCATGTTATTTTCATTCTTATTTTTATTTGTCCTTGGACCTTTTGTAAAATTTTGATTTTTTTAATTTTATCCTTCAATTTCAATTTCTCATATGTTGTTTTTTCACTTTGGTCCTCATTATTTTAATTTTTTATTTTTGTTCCTTATCCTTTTTGTGCATTTTTTATTGGTTTTCAATTTCACCCCTCAATCCAAATTTATGGTATATTAGTTTTTATTTTAATTTGGTTATCTTTCTTTTGATTTTTTTGTCATTTTATTCTAGTTTTTTCTTTCTTTTCAAATTCACCATTCAATCGAAAATTTATAAATGCCCTCTAATTTATTTTTTATTTTGATTTTTATCCTCACTTTTTAAATTTCTCATTTTGATCCTTTTGTGTTATTGTTTTTTTTCTTCAATTTCATCTTTCAATGTTTCATTTGTTAGAGATTGAGTTTTGTAATTTTTCATATATGATGCTTGTAATCTAATATATATCTTGATTTAATTTAGTTTATCTTTGTAAATAAGCTTATATCTAGAAATAGATACATGGATTTGTGACCGCTCCTTTTGGTTATTGATTTGCAAATTAATAATTAAAAAAAAAATGAATCATCAATCCCTCAACTAATTGTTTGATTATGTTGTGGGTGTTGTTTTAGGAGAAAGAAAAGATAAGAAACCTTAAGTTATTTACTATACAAGTAAAACTTTAAAATAATGCTCAAATAAATTATTCAACCATTGAAAATGAATTACTTGCAGTAGTATTTGCATGTGAAAAATTTAGATCTTATCTTGTTGGCTCACTTGTTATTGTTTTTAGTGATCATGCAATATTAAAATATCTTTTTTTCTAAAAAGGATTCTAAAGCAAGATTGAGAATAGAGTCAACATTTGATATCACACCAATCAATGGTTACTTTCATGATGAATCTTTTATAACTTACTGCATGGAGAATCAACACCTATGCTATGAAAAGATCTTGATTTGTTGTTGACATAAGTTAGCATCATGAATACTTAACAACACTTACAATTGTTGGCATTACTCAAATAAGATAATTAAAAATAATTAATATGATCATGTTAATAACTTAAAATGAGTCATTAATGATAAATTATCTGATTGGGACCTATTGCAATGTCGCGGTCGCACAAATTAATTACCCTAGCTTAAAACACAACACATAAGATAGTACAGAGCAAGCAAGGGGTTAATCCCACGAGGAAGGTTCAAGTCAGATTTTTATGCTATATGATATGCAATTTGGGGGGGGGGTTTGGAAGTTATCTAGGCTAAAGCAAAAGAAAACAGAAAACTATCAAGCAAAAGTAAATCAAATCAGAAAATTATTAAGAGAACAAACCTTGGTTTCAAGTAAACATCGACCTACGGAAATCAGAACTGATCACTGAAATAATACATCAATTTTATATTCTGAATATTTATCATTTCTTAACATTAGTTAATTAACAGATCCACCGTATAACTAACCATAACCATCAAATAACTAGAGTGTCCGCACTAGTAATTTAATTGAATGACAACCTTAAGAACTAGATAAATTGATTAATCTTGACAACATGATTGTCCGCAGTCTATGCTTGATTTGTTCGAATGTTCTTCCTAAGATTAATAACGTAGATCCACAACAATTATTAAACTCAGTTGCTTCGTAAGTTCATATACCACAACTCCAGTTTTGATATCAAACTTAGCTATAGATTGTCTACAATACTAACTTAGAGTCCGCTCTAGCAATTAAAATAAACAATCATAGGAAAATAAGCATATGAGAACAAACATATTCATCATATAAACTAAAAAGAAAAGGTAAAATAAATCTCATAGTTCTTGAAATCCAAAGGTTTCTGTGTCCGTGCAACCAAGAAAAAGAGTTTAGCCTTGCATGTCTATTGAACAACTAACCAAAAAGAAAGAAGAATGCATGAATTCGGGTTTGTGGGAGAAAAAGGGTTTGTGTTCCTATCTTCAGGCCACCCCCCTATTTTCTCCTCTTTTCCTTCTCTCTTTCTTTTTATACCCTAGAAAACCCTAGTCTTTATTTTACAAAATAGTTCTCCCTTAAGTAGACAGTTTACATTTAAGTACTTCAATAACTATTTTCTTAAAAAAAGAGAAACAACCTTGCATGAAATCTTCAAGCTTTGACTTAGAGGAGCTAAATTGCTGAAATAAAAACTTGGATGTCGGTTTGGATGCTTCGGGATGTAATTTGGACTTGTTTCTTCACAAAACCTGTTTGTTGGCAGAATTCATTTGTTATCTTAGAAAACTCATATCTCCCTCATATGAGATTTATTTTGGCTGAAATGTGGTAGGTTGATAGCTCTTTGAGTCAGGAATCCAAAACAATTGAGTTTGCATTAAATGGACATTTGTAGCTCAAGATATTCAAGTTAGAATGGTCGAAGGTCAACACTAGCAGATAGCGAAATTTGACTTTGAAGGCTGTGATTTCCATGCTCTTATTTTTTTTTTCTTGCCTTACATTTCTAGAAAGGTATGGATATTAGATTTCTAATTCCACTTGAATCATTTTATTTCGACCTCTAGAGCTCACGCTCTGCACAAAACATCGACCGAAGGTCAAATCTGCTAATTACCTTCAATTTATTCATTTTTGCATTTTCATCCAATTATGCCTTCAAAACATAAAACAAAGAATATCAAGGCATTTTATATATAAAACATAGGCAAAACATAGGCATGTTAAATGTGGGTGAAACTATCGAATAATATGGTTGCATCAAATACCCCCATACTTAGCTTTTGCTCGTCCTTGAGAAAGGATAGATAAAATCAAATTGAAAATAAATTAAATTAAATCACTATGACTAATCTCTTAATCTCCCATCAATGTCCAATAATATATGCATTATAAACAAGAACACAATCAAGAAGGATAACGAGTACAAATTTTCATGAATTTATTTACATGTAGACTTCAAAACTCAATTGATCGTTGAGATTTAAATGAAATCTATGCTATGCCAAAGTGATAGGTCCTCTCATTGATATACACTCCAACACTCACGTGCTTAGGGCTTATGTATTTAAATATCTCAAATTCAATCAATGAATATGTTCTACCATAAGCTTTTTCTTCAATCTCATCTCCATTACTAAAATATTACAAGCAATGCATGAATCAAAAGGTCTTACTTTTCGGTTGTAATGGGGCTAAGGTTAAGGTGAGGTAAAAGAAAGGAAAAGAAAAGGCTACAACCAAAGGAAGTAGAGCATAAAAAAAAACAATTTTTGAAAAACGATATCCCATCAAAGCACACAAGTTTTCCATCTTTAAGCACCAATACTTAACTTCATTTGATTTCAAACTCCATCAACATAAAATCTTAAGAACACAAAGGAGCACTTTTCTTTTCTATTCTTTTCTATTCTTTTTCTTCTTTTTTTATATTTTTTTTCTTTCACCTTTGGCAACTTCACCCATCTTTTCATCAAGCATCACTTTTTTTTTCTTTTCACATAATTTCCAACCATAATCCATGAGATATCAACAAGTATATGCTCTACTAATCCTTGGCTAGGGAAAAATGAAAACATATAAAAAGTTAAGGCTTACACATGGGTAAAGCAAAGAAAATATAAACAAGCTCAAAAAGAGCTCACTAAAGATAATATGCTTTAGATTGACTTTTTGAATCAAGTGGTTAAAATTCCTAATGCCTCTATCATCTTCATGTACACATGTAATGTGAATGTAATCTCAACAAGATATGAAGCAAGTTTTAGAAATACATATCATTGAAAGAATGCACAATCAAAGAATATAATATTGAAGGCTCAAAAGCTTGCATTGGTATAACACTATAAAGTCAACATGGTATATTTTCAAAGTCAATCCCTAAACCAATTAAACGTTAAAACTAGCATGCACACTCATTCATTCGATTTATATCTTTATCTATCTCAACTAATTCTCATACATAATACTTATATTCTCATAAACCAATGGGAGTTCAAAAAGATCAAATATAGAATTGTTTTTTTTAACGCAACAAAGAAAACCAAAATTCTCTCAATATCCCCACACTTTAAACACAACATTGTCTTCAATGTTGAAATAAAAGAAAAGGAATATAAGAGAATGACAAAAATATAGTAAAATGTGAAAAATAAAAGATAAGGAAAAAAGAAAGCAAATCTGAATTTTTTTCTTTTTGTGCTGGGTTGCCTCCCAGTAAGCGCTTTTGTTTTATATCATTGGCTCGGCATGTGGCATGCTCATTCTTCATAGATTGGTTCAACTAACTCCACAAAAGTGGTGAGTTCTATCGTCCAATCTTTATAAAAAGTTTTCAAATGATGTTCGTTGACCTTGAGCACTTTGTTTGTTTCTAAACTTGTAATTTCAACTGCACTATAAGGAAAAACATTAGAAACAACAAAGGGTCCAATCCAAAGAGAGCGCAACTTTCCAGGAAAAAGTTTCAAACGTGAATGATAAAGAAGGACTTTGTATCCAACATGAAAGTCCTTTCTTGTAATCATTCGGTCATGACGACTCTTGGTCTTTTCTTTGTAAATCCTTGCATTCTCATAGGCATCATTCCATATCTCTTACAACTCTTGTAATTGCAACTTTCTTGCAATTCCAGCAGCATCATAATTCATGTTACATTGTTTAATGGCCCCAAAAGCATTGTGTTCAAGCTCCACCGGTAGATGACATGTTTTTCCATAAATCATCTTATAAGGTGACATTCCTATAGGTGATTTGTAAGCAGTCCGATAAGCCCAAAGTGCATCACCATGTCGTAGACTTCAATCTCGCCGGTTAGGTTGCACTATTTTCTCTAAAATGGACTTGATTTCTCGATTTGAAATTTTAGCTTGGCCATTCATTTGAGAATGGTAGGTTGTGGAAGTCTGATGAGACACATGATATTTGCGTAATAATGCTTCCATTGAACGATTGCAAAAATGAGTGTCACGATTGCTAATGATAGCTTTGGGGATTCCAAACCTGTCAAATATGTGAGTCCTGATAACATCTAAAACAACCTTAGCATCATTAGTTCGTATTGCTTTCACCTTAATTCATTTAGACACATAATCAACAGCAAGAAGGATATAAAGATTATCAAAAGAAGGAAATGGACCTATAAAATCAATACCATAAACATAAAATATTTCACTTACAAGAATATTCGTTAAAGGCATTTGATTCTTATGATTGATATTACCTGTTTATTGGCATTTTTCACATGATTTGCAAAAGTGTTATGCATCCTTAAAAATAGAAGGCCAATAAAGACCACTTTCAAGCATCTTATGGGCCATTCTTTTTGCTCCAAAATGCCCACAACAAGAATAAGAATGACAAAAAATAAGAATGGAATGAAATTCATCTTGTGGTACACATCTCCTAACTACTTGATCCAAACAAAATTTTTACAGATAAGGAGTGTCCCAAAAATAATATTTAGCATTAACTTGTAACTTGTCTTTTTGGGATGTAGACAAACCTGGAGGGAATTCTTTGGTGACTAAATAGTTCATCAAATCAATATACCATGGTCTAGTAGAGGAATGCAACACATATAACTGCTCATTGGGGAATGTCTCTCTTATTGTTTTGGTTTGTATATCCTCGATCCTTAGTCAGCTTAAATGATTAGCCATATGGTTTTCGACACCTTTTTTGTCTTTGATCTCAAGATCAAATTCTTGTAAAAGCAAGATCCACCTAATCAATCTTGGTTTGGACTCCTTTTTCTTCAAAAGATACCTTCTGCCAATAATTAGTAGAGATGACCCAACAAAAAGAAAATAAGAGTTGTTATGGGCCCTTCTGCCAATAATGAAAACCCATTCCAAAAGCTTGAGTAGAATAGAAAGTCTTTCGATAAAAAATAGTAGACAGGAGATTTATGATTTTTGGTAAAACTTTCTGATTTTGCAAGAACTTTGTAGGGAAAACAGTTTATCAATTGGATGAATGAAGTAGAAAGGATTTTTTTAGTACAAATATGTCCTAGAGCAGATGAGGGTGAAAATACTCGCCAACATATTGAAGGAATGAGTTTCTACTTGGTGGAAACAGTTAAATAGTTCATGAGAATAGTAGGGTAAACCAAGTATTATTAAATATAAGAAGATAAAGAGAAAGATGAAGGAACACTTCCTTTTGGATATGCAAAAACTTTATACCAGCAACTAGTGATAGGTCAGGGTTCTAGTTCTACTTTTAGAATTAATTTTTATATATGTGAAAAACAGGGCATCGAGCTAATGAGTAATGCAAGATAGAGTTTTGTCAAGGCAATAATTTGTTGAAAGAAGAGCTTGAGGAGGTGGTTGATCCTATCTATAATGATTCTGGTAGTAGTGGAGATATTCTTCACTGATATAATGGTGTTACTCTAATCATCAAAAATGTTATACTATCTCCCATATGTGGCTTGGAAGTGGACTGACTACGCTCGAACATGTTTTAACCAACTTGTATCATTAAAAATAAGGTTTGGGATTTGATCATTGATATAGGTAGCTTTGAGAATAGGGTGTCAGCCGAGGTAATAAAGAAATTACAGCTCAAAATAAAATAAAAAACACCCAATCCCTACAAACTAAAATGGCTAAATCAAGACAATAAGGAAATCATGGACAAACACTTTCTCATCTTGTTTTGTTTAGGAAAAAGATATTTTTGATAGTGTTTGGTGTAATGTGGTGTCTATGGATGCATGTCATCTACTTTTAGGCATACCATTGCAATATGATAGGAATGTTTTACATGATAGACAATACAATAGATATACCCGTAGTATAAAAGGGAAGTATATAGTATTGACACTTAGAAGAGAGGAGGTGGTTGTTGAAAGAAAAGGTAAAAATCCAAGTTTAAGGGAAAAAAAGAATGAGAAGGAAAAAAAAAAGATAGAGAGTTCGAATAATGTGAGTAAGGGTATAGTATAGAATAAGTAATTGATAACTTGTAATGGTTCTATCAAGATTAAGCGTGTTTTGGGAAGTGATTTGTGGCTAACCTTACCTTATTTTAGTCAGATGCACATTAAAGGTGATTGTAGCAAAAAGGAACCAACATTGTTTTAACTTGTCAATAATAATGGCAGCTTAACGGCTAAAACTCGAGAGTGAGTCTTTTTCAACCTGAAGAGAGTAATATAGGCGGGTTCACAGAATTTGATAGTTTTATCTGTCAGGTGTGGACCTTTCATCAATAGATCATGCAAAAAGACTAGTAGACTTATTTATGAAATATTAGAATAAAGCTATGCCTAAAAAAAAGCTTGGTCATTCCAGACTAATAATTTGACTTTAAAAAGCTAGTCTTTCATGCTTGCTTTTTCTTTTTTTTCTTTTTTTTTATCTATACTTTCATCAACTTTAAATATGACAGTGGAATTGGAAAGGGATGTTTTTACATTGTAGTTTTGGTATAAAGGACATATAACCTTAAGCATTTCTATTCAAGATTCTATAATCAAATAACTCAAAGCCTTTTTTAAAGGTAGATTTAGCCCTTTCTTTTTTATTTTATGAAATGCACTATTAAAAAAATTAGAAAATGCCAAAGAAATATTTCATTGGTGCATCGTGAAGATTCTATTGGCATTGAAAAATATGGACAGAATCACCGATGAAAAACCATCATCGAAAAGTATCTCATTGGGATTTCTATTTTGTTGGCATTGAAAAATGCCAATGGAATTGCTAACAAAATATGTCATTGGCGTATTCCATCAAAAATTTCATCGTCATTTAGTCTTTTGACAAAAAATTCCATTGGCGAGTCTATAACAAGTTGCTTAATTTCTAGATGAAATATCGATGAAAGTTTTTGTTCCATTAGCAATTTTATAGAAGATTGAATTTTGTTTCTGTATCTTATGACCCTCAACCACAACAATTAGAAAATTCATAATAAATTACAACCACAACAAAAATACATCTCCAAAACTAAATTTACTAATACAAATTTTGCAATTCATTTAAATAGTTCATCACAATAATAAGATAAACAAAATCCCATCCACGAACATTTTTTAAACAAATATATATATATAATTATGAACAAAAAAATAAAATTTCTAAGAAGGTAGAGGTAGAGGGGGAGAAAAAGATCATCAACTAGAAGGTCCAAGAGGAGGAGGAAAATAACTGCACTTAATTAAGCCCAATACATCCTATTTTCTTGTTGGAGTTTTGCTCTCATATTCTATATCTCAATAGATATTTGTTCCTAAAACCATTTCTATATAATTTCATCAAACTTTTGTGATGTATAGCTTGGGTTGGAATGTGTGTCTATAGTTGAAATAGTGTAACCCACTGTCAATTCTAGGGTTTATCCCATAAGTATACCAGAAACTTGATTCCTATCAGGTCCATTATTGGTAGCAACCTCCAACCACACACGAGGATTATGAGGAGGATGGGTGAAAATGTCTTCGTCAAATTTCGCAACCATATTGATGTTTAGTGTCTCCTATAAAAAAAAAACAGGTTAAATTCCTAAATTAGGTTTCATGTTTTTTATGCAAATAAATAATCTTAAACTAATGATAACTATAAAAAGAACTTACAAAGAACACTTTCTCTCTTGTATCAACATATGTTTTCTCCTTTTTCCCTTATCCTATTTTCTTATATGAGTTTCCTCATATAACTTCATTCAAATCAGTTCTCACCTACACTATTTTTCTTACAAATGAAATAGATTGTTCAAAGTCTCACAAATAAACACTAATTAGAACATCACGGAAAATAAGAACATTTAGTAAATGTCACAGTTCTGAAGCACGGCATAGTTAAACTCTAATCTTCTATCTCAACTAGTTGACAAGTTGAATCCAGTTGTATTAATCGGTTGATCGTTTCACACAAAAACCATAATTTTATGAAGTTTTTCTTTCAAATATGTTTTATGAGTCAAAATATACATCTTTGTCCAACTTGTTGACTAAAAAATAGACTCTAATTAAAATCTCAAAAAGTAATTGTTCACATAGTAGTGGGTGATTATGAGCAGTCAGGTGTGAGTTTGTCTTAACTAAATGAGGATTTATCCTAATAGATTATGTGGATGGCCTAGCAGATGCATTCATAAACTAGTGAGATAGGTCTAGATCTAAGAGGAGGTCTAATAGTGTCATACCAAAATAACAGCTCAAAATGACCATAACTTTTTATTCGACCATTGAATTACACTCAAATTTTTACAGGAATTTTTGGAGGCCATTTTCCTTTTAGTAGCTATTATGTTGCTATGCGGACCATCGGATCTTTAGATTTAAAAAATCTCGACAAGGTCCAACGGTTTTGGCAATTTTGAGATTTTCCTTGTTATTTTTGGAATCAATCGACTGGTTTCACTAACCATTATGAATCGGTAAATCGGTTGAGATAGAAATGGCACAGTTATGTTTAACCATGTCGTGCTTTAAAAGCACGACATTTACTAAATATTGTTATTCTGAAACACAATAACTATCTTGTCGCGTTTAGAAATAATGATATTTAGTAAATGTCGCGTTTCTGAAGAACAACAATATGGTTACACTGTGCTATTTCACCAAATCTTTTTAAACCTATATCAATTCACCAATTGTTTTAGTTTACTGTGCTAATTACCTAATTTATCTTTTTTTTTCACCCACCATATTTGGAAGTCATTCACGGTCCTTTTTTTAAAAAATTATTTCTCCTTTTTTTCTATTGAATGGCCTTTTATAGGTGAATGTACCGCACTAATGAGAATCA
>Ga0307517_10007039_pt1 | contig 16503 bp, 13 predicted proteins | sample 23_EM_MG_FD_194515 | JGI IMG/M metagenome (GOLD analysis project Ga0307517, IMG submission 194515) | Populus trichocarpa ectomycorrhiza microbial communities from riparian zone in the Pacific Northwest, United States - 23_EM | ecosystem: Host-associated > Plants > Roots > Unclassified | place... | reverse complement strand
TAAAAAAAAGATAAATATATAGACAATAAATATTTATATATTTTTCTATTTTAAAAATATAAAAAATTACTCTTAAATTGTTATAGAAACATATTTATTTTATATCTTTATTCATATATTTTCAACCAAATAAATTTATATCTCTATAATTTTTTGTTTTTTAAACCAAATAAGTTTCTGTATCAATTATCTTAATCTTTTTTATTTTAAAATAATAATCAAAACACTAATTATTTTATATCTTTGTCTTTTTTTATATATACACTTGCCTATCTTCTTTTTATATAGTGAGACATTAACAAGACTCAACTATAGAATAAATATTCTGAAATAAATAACATTTGTTTATAGTTTAAGGATAAAGTTGTGTAATTGTAAAAATAAGGGACAATTATATAATCAATAAATAAATGGAGGACTCATTTGCATATTCTCCAATTATAATCTAATCAAACAAATAGGTAAAAGCCATTGGCATCTCTCCACCGCTCCCTTCTTCCCTACACTCTCTCTCTGGAATTATTTTTTCTGTTTTTCCCTAGAAAAAAAGAAAAATTCTAAGAGAAAATTGAAATCTAAGGTTACAATTTTTTTATATAAATTTGGGAGATTTAATCTCTGGATCTCTAATTGGAAAGTAATTAGTGGTTAAACCTAAAAAGATTAATAAAAAATGAGCTTGGATTCGGTGGCTACAAACGCACATGGAAACCTTGATGAGGAAATTAGTCAGCTCATGCAGTGCAAGCCCTTATCAGAACAAGAGGTAACCCTTTTTCTCCATAAAAAGTTTCCATTTTTATGTTTTTTGAGATGTTTTTTCTTTGATTTTTTTTTGGTGGGTTCTGGAGCTGTTTCTGGGATAAATGGTGTTGATCTCGTTGGTTTTTTTGGGGTTGAAATTGGGGATTTGTCATAAAAATACTTCATTTCGGTGTTTTTTTGGGCTATTTTAAGTGTTTGAGGTCAGCTCTGGAGAAATGGCGTGGATCTGGCCGGGTTTGTGAGGGTTAAAGTTGGGAATCTACTGTTATTTTGGGTTCATGTGCGGTGTGATCTATGTTTGAAGGGATCGTGGAGGGTTTAAGATAGATTTGGGGAGGTGATTGGAACAGATCTGTTAATTGGTTTTGGTTTTTGAATTTTTTCTTATGATTTATTCAAGTTAAGGTTTCAAATTGGCGAAAAAAGTTTGGATTTTTGTTTGATGGGTTTTATTGATTGGAAGACTTCTTCATAGTTTGGAAGGTTAAGAGAACAAGAGTATGATGCTCTTTGCTTATTAGATTATACTGCTTAAGCTGCCATAATTGAAATTTGGTTCTTTGTGGGGTATTCTAAATCAGAGTGGATACTTCGAACTTGTGCTTTCTAGATGTATTAATGAAGTTGGATTCTGGTGGGTGACATGGATCCATTATTTTGGTTTGAAGTGGATGCTAAGATGTTCAAGTCTAGGAGTAAGTGTGCAATGTTGATGCTTGTTTTAGGAGGATTGCTTTCAAAACTGGGAACACCTAGATTATTCTTTGGGGATATTGTTTTCAATGGAAATGTTTTTTATGATTCAGGTAAGGGCATTATGCGAGAAAGCTAAGGAGATTTTGATGGATGAAAGCAATGTTCAGGTACTCTACACTCTTATGTTGTTTTTTTTTTCCTGTTATCAGAACATAAGTTCTAGGATTTTTTATATGCCATTTTTATGTTTCAGTTCAGTATCCATCTTTTGCTATCTATTCCGCAATGCAAGCTATGAGCCTTTTAGGACTTTGGAATCCACTGAGTTGTAATTGACTTTCTTTGGTTGTACATCTTTCAGCCTGTTAAAAGCCCTGTTACAATCTGTGGTGATATCCATGGTCAATTTCATGATCTAGCTGAGCTTTTTCGCATTGGCGGGAAGGTAAGTTTCTGATTGAGCAATTTTATGTTCTAATATTTGCAGACATGGCGATTCAAATTAATGCCAATTGTTATCTCCTTTATGAGTTTTCTTCTTGTGGCTGTAATGGTCACAATCTTGCATTTGTTTTTAGTTAAGGAGATACACATGGAGTCTCTTTACTGCACTTTCTTTCCTCCTCCTTTTCTTTAGCTTCTATGGAGACCATTGCAATAGCAAGGGATCAACCCTTCCCTTTCTCTATCATCTGTTAATTTTTCTAACATTTACTGGAAATGCAAGGATTTCTAGTTGAGGTTCCTTTGACTGCTATTTATCATCATACATGGTGTATATCTGACAGTGCCAGTGATGCCACAACATTCTGAGTACATTACACATTTTACTATTTTTAATTTCTATTTCATTATCATGCTATCATCTAAGGTATTAAGCTTCCACCATTTGTCTTGTGCTCACCTAGTTTGGTATTGTTCACTTGTGCATTTTTGTTTGCTGTAGTGTCCAGATACAAATTACTTGTTCATGGGAGATTATGTTGACCGTGGCTATTATTCAGTAGAAACCGTAACAGTAAGTACTTCCATCTTTCTATTTTCCCCCATGCATTTCAACATCAATGTCTCCCTTCTCCTTTGATGTATCTATGCCATTATAATAGGTTGTATTTTTAGAGTTGTCCATGGAACTGTATGTATGCCAAAGTCTTTCTGGTTTGAATTGGAAAAACATATAAATTAAGCTGTGTTGAATGGAACACTTCTAACATTCTCTTACCTATACACAAATTTTGATAAACTTTGGCCTTAGTTTGGTTGAGGCTCTTAACTTTTTAGATGTGATACTGATTGATTTTTTTTTATCAGCTCCTGGTTGCCTTGAAAGTGCGTTATCCTCAACGGATTACTATTCTAAGGGGAAATCATGAAAGTCGTCAGGTATGCTTCCGAATGTATTTTGCCAACTGATGCTATAATTTGTTTTATCCTAGGTTGAAGGGTCATTAATTGATTATATTTGCAACTTAATGCGGTACTGTTTTTGGCAGGGTGTAAACTTTTAAGACATCTAAACATTTTATGATTTCAATTCTTTCATACCCTAGCTTTTTCTCAGCATCAAATCAATTGGGCTGATTATGGATGCTTGTTCCCATTTCAGATTACTCAAGTTTATGGTTTCTATGATGAATGCCTGCGGAAGTGAGTTCTTCTGAATCCTTAGTCTAATGGAATTACATCCTAACTTACAAGTTAGTTTGGAATCCTACAGTCTTTGGCTTGTAGTTCCCTCTTAATGTTTCTTGTGTACAGTATGCATAAACATAAATTTTACTTTCTTACAATTGTGACCTGGATATGATTTTATAAATGACACGGATAAGGAAACGGGGTTGCTTGTAGAAGTGAAAAGCTATAACAAAAAAACATAAGGAGAAAGCAAGAGGAAAAAAAGCATTACAATGAAGTTTTTCTCAAAGCATGGGAAATCAAAGTTAGGCTGAACAAGAGATACTTGCATAGTGCAAACTGAAACTCTGGACATACTGTGTGTCTATCTAAGTTGCATGTTAGTGCATTAGGTGTCTTGCGGTTGGACTTCTGTGTTTTTAATTTGGACGACTGTTGCATTGGTTTGTAACATGTTTTATATGCATGAATATAAGTTGTTACAGAGAATTGGAATTCTCTGTGCAATTTCAACACTACACTTTATATAAAAAAAGAATACTACTTTTTGATGAACCTGACAAAGTGCACTAGCCTGTAAATGAAAACTCTACCCTCAACCCCCACAGTCCTTGAAATTGAAAGGAAGTGGACTTGATGATAGTTGTAGACTTTTTGACTAGTTGGAAAACAGGCTTCCAAGAACCTTCTCCTCTCACATCTTCTAACTTTGTATATCATGTTATTCAAATGGTTTTATACAATTCTTTTGGCACAAGTATGTACAGAAAAGATAAGTAACTATGGTGTTTTTTTTTTTTTTTGCAGGTATGGCAATGCTAATGTTTGGAAGATCTTTACAGATCTGTTTGACTATTTTCCACTGACAGCATTGGTGAGTGCTGGGTAAAAAAATATCAAATAACAAATATTTTTGCTACCAAGATAATTGAAGAAAAAAAATACCAAATTTGCATTTTCCTTTTTAGATGTACAATAGATTTTACTTCTTAGTTAGGGCATTTAATGTGGATATGGTGTCATATATGTATTTTGTTCTCTTTTGAAGGTTGAGTCGGAAATATTTTGCCTCCATGGTGGATTATCACCCTCCATTGAAACCCTTGATAACATTCGTAATTTTGATCGTGTTCAAGAAGTTCCCCATGAGGGTCCCATGTGTGATCTTTTGTGGTCTGACCCTGATGATCGCTGTGGTTGGGGCATCTCACCTAGGGGTGCTGGATATACCTTTGGTCAAGTAATATACTCACTCCACTCCCTTCTTTTCACCCATGCTCTTAATTTTTAGCAGAACAGAGTTTTCTTCTTGGGATGCTTACGGATATTGTTTCTGTAGGACATATCTGAGCAATTTAACCATACAAACAACTTAAAGCTGATTGCTAGAGCTCACCAGCTGGTTATGGAAGGATACAACTGGGGCCATGTAACTACTTCCCTTTGATGCTTTTCTTTTGGTGAATTTCTTGCTCTGGTTTGCAAATTTCATCTGATTGATTGTGCTTTTTTTCTCGTGACAGGAACAAAAGGTGGTTACTATCTTTAGTGCACCCAACTATTGCTACCGCTGTGGTAACATGGCTTCTATTTTGGAAGTTGATGACTGCAAGGGTCACACATTCATTCAGGTTGGTGTCTGATGCTAGAGCGCACTCTATGGGTAATGTCACATAAGTTAGGCTCAAAATAATATCTTCAAAATATGTTTGCAGTTTGAGCCTGCTCCAAGGAGGGGTGAGCCAGATGTGACCCGGAGAACACCAGATTATTTCCTATGATTGAAGCTGGTCTGGAGATGCCGAATCCTTACAGCCAGTGCTTCCTGGCTGGTTCACTTATTGAGGGCATTTTTCAAATCTAAGAGTATAAATTCACAATGATGGTGGGTGGGGTGGGTGGCAGAAAGCATGTATAACGGGCAGGTGGAGCTTCCTTGATTCAATTGGTTTGCTGATTATGCTAGAGTTTCCATAAGAGGAAGCAGTGGAGCTGGTGACCAAATAGCCGCAAATGTACCATTTCCAGCAAACAATGCGGCATCTTTTATTCCTTTGCCTTGATTCTGTTTTTGTTATCTTATTCCTTTTTGTAGAAGGATGGTTGTTTCAGGGTTGGGTATGTGTAGAGAGACAATGAGTTGACTTATAATGGGTGCTTTTATATTTTTTCTAACCAAGTGTTCCAGTAGGTGCCTTAACATTTCTAGATAATTTTTGATTGCACATTGCATACGAAAGCTGAACCTGAATTGAATTTAAACCCCCTCTTTAAGTTTCCCATGACAGTTCATTCCAAGCTTTGGTTGTGATTTTCCCGCGAAACATAGATTTGTGTGGACTAAGCGGTTTTTCCCTATCATCTTCTCTATGATAGTTGCCTTGATCATGGATTGTCAAAATATTGATTATGTCACCAGTGCGAAGTTCCGTGAAGTGTTGTCTCCCTCTAGAAATGTTGAAGCAAAACATTCAGTTCACTCAGTCTCTGTCAGCTGGCTCCCACCCTTGAAAGGTTTTGTGGAGAGCTAAAATGGTTGTTCCGTGATATTTTGGATTGTAATTGATGGATAAGAGACTGGTGGTTTGTGTGAGTGGACGGTTTATGCCATTTATGGTGCGGGTGGATGATTGCCAGTATTTGTTTGATAACGAAAGGCAGGCTGTTTGAAAGTGTTGAGGCAGCACCTCAAGGCAAATGGCATCTATTGATATTTGATTCTACATTTTACTTGGAATCTTTCGCAATGGGTATGGTCATTTTCAATGCCCACTGAGCTTGGAATCTCTTGCAAAATCGTCAACCTTAAAGCGTTGTCTATTTTTAGGTAATTCCAACAAGGGAAGTCGACTGTAATGAGGGCCAAAAAACTAAAGATACAATGCTATAGCATGTAATAAATGTTCCTTTTCTTTCTTCTTTAGAACCCAATTTTATTTGGGTATTAATGTTAATGAATTGAAATGCTTTCAGTTCACATGATTATAATTATTTAATATATTTTTCCTTTCATCTGTGCGCTTAGGCTTAGTGCAAGGGAGAGAGCTCGAACCCAAAACAGGATATGGATGCCATAGCAGCATGTCTTCTCTGTTGTGGGCATATAGAGAACAGCATCTCGCCTGATAAATGCCTCAAAGAAGTTTGACACTTGCAGTGCAAGCAATTTTTGAGCAAAGGTCATAGTTTTGAAAACTGAGAAATGTGTGTGCAATTTACTTTCATAGTTTTGAAAATTCTAGTTCTATCAGAGAATTGAGAACCTGATATAAGCAATAATGAACCAATCTTACAAACATTCAAACTTTGACGATTTCCTCTATGATACACAAGCATAATCTTGATTCACTATTCACTCCACTTCTCCACTGTTTGCTGTCATAACTCCCCCACCTTAGGTCTGTTGACAAAATCTTGATTTACTGAAGGATCAAGCTAGACATTGATTGAGCTTTTGTGTATGCCAGGGGCAATGTGAGAAGTTTCTTTGTTCTTCCAACATAAGCTCGTTTTGTGAAGTTATCATAATCATTATCCTCAATTGCATCCAAGATTTTTTGGTATACTAGTAGGGATGACCATACCTGCAACAAATCACAGACCAATGTGTCAGCATATGAAAAATCTCAAGGTACAATATAGGTTAGAGTTGGAAGTGTTGCAAATTTATCATGCAAGTAATGGAAAGTTTTCAGTTCATACTGGCCACCGGCTAGCCTTTTCAAGCTTTGAAGCCCCTTCTTCTGCAAGGTTGAAATAGAATCTTGCCCTTATTATCTGCTCCTTCATGAACTCTCTCCATCCATCAGTGACTTTTCTTGCGAAAACATCTTGGTCGCATAGCCCAAACTGTGCAAGCTCATCTTGTGGTAGATAAACTCTCCCTCTCAAAGCACTGAAAGAAAAAGGACTGAACTAAGTTAAAAGATTCAAACGAGAAAACTGAATGGAAGTTGTGTGGAAAAAAGACTTACTCCTCTCCCACATCTCTAAGAATGTTTGTAAGCTGGTTTCCAATACCCAAGTACAGTGCCGCATTATAAATACTTTGAGCAGAAGCTTCAGATTCTGCTGCAATTCCCATCACTGGAACGCTCATTAGGCCGACTGTGCCCGCAACGTAATAGCAATAAAGATAGAGCTCTTGAAAATTATCGTAACGGAATTTTCTCGTATCCATTCTCATACCTTCAATCATGTCCCTAAAAGGCTGTGAGATGATAAAAAAACTCTATCAGATTGAGAACATACACTGTGCTAGGAATTAATCCATCTAGTAAATATTCCAAGCACCTTAATGTCTAAAGGGAACTTGGAAATTGTATCAGTAAGTGCAGCATCGAGCATGTCATAGGGGCGTCCATCAAAGATGTCTTGCAGCCTCTCTTCCCACCTATCAAGAACAGCAGTGCTCATGAGCACTGCATTAGGTCCATCGACCAGCTCATCTGTCCTCCTGCACCATACTGCAGAAAATATCTCAGTTGCAGTAGAACAACTTTCATAATAGTTTACTTATGTAAATCTCTTTGCTTAATTCATCTCTAGTGTGACTGTTAGGATCAATTGAATTGCTTCTTCGATCTTCTGAACTGAATATCTTTTCAAGTAATTTCTTGGAGCTATAAATAATTTGGTAGTATTGTCTTTGAAGGACTAATTTATCTATTCTGGGCTTTAATCTCTTACCATAAATTGCCCATGTGGCTTTCTGTCGCTCCTCTGTCATCAGCCGAGTTCCTGCATCGAGAGACAATGACCATCATTATTTTGCCACACAATTTGTGATAATATATATAGGCAAATTAAATGTTTTGATAAATCATAAAACAGGTTGGAAACCTGTGCTAATGGGATCTGGTAAGCTATCAAGCATGCATCGAAACGACGAGATAGTTCTCATATCATCTAGAAATCCTTGAATCATGACATCTAGAAATATACATGTAATGAACAATGTGGAAGGGATATGAATGTTACCTAGATAGAAAGTCTTGGCATATTCGGCGCAAATGTTTCTGCACCTTTCATAGGCTTCTTCAAGAAACGCTGGATGGAACTCCGGCTTTCTACAGATATCTTGCTTGCTTAAGCTGTTAGCCTGAGACTGCCTCTCAACAATTTCATGTACTTGAAGATCAGTATGAGGAATTCCATGTTTTAATAGCCGAGGAAAAGCACGTTGGCTTGATCTCTTAGGAGCTGCGATCACTTCAGCTCTTGCTCTTGTAACCAAGGATTTTGAGTGCAAGAACTTGCCATTATCTGCCCCAGTGCAAGGCTTAGCCGAAAGTGAAAATGTAGAACACATCCGGAAACGTTTAACGATTCTTCTCGGGTACGAAAAAGCTCTCTAGAAGAATGATAAAATGGCTTGAAAGGATCTAGAACTTCCTTCAAAACATCAGAAAACGTTACCTAATAACTTGATCATGATATTGCAACATCGAACAGCTAAAACATTTATACTCTCTAGCAATGTTAGGTCAATTAACTAGCTGTCTCTCTACCTTAATTCCTCTCCTCCTCAATCTCTTTATCAAAAGGAAATTGATGATAGCATCATGCAAATTGCCAAATAGTTTCAGCTGACTAGATTTTTCAAGCAAAAAATGGGGGATTATTGAAATGGCCTGCTCTTATCAAGGACAGCAGTTTGCTCTACAAAATCATGACAACTTGTAGTTTTTTTTTTATATTTTTCAGTAAAGACACGAGTCCCTAATGTGGTGTTTAGAGAATATTGGGTGTTACGAAGATGCTAGATTTTGTCCAATACCAACCAATCCAAAACATTGTTTGAGACTATGCAACAAGAATCTTGATCACTTTGATGCCTCCCTACACCCTTCAATTCTATTTATGTCCTGAAGTGATCATGCAGAAGTTTTACAGTATAGAAGTAAAATAAAACCCTCCCCCGTGAATGAACTAATCAAATGATAGGTCATGTTGACGTCCTCTTCCAATTATGGAGGCCATGATGCATGTCAGTTGGACTAGTTCTATGTAGTGCTTCCTTTGGAACATCTCAACATCAGGATTCGGTCCATCTACAAGGCTGAAAGTTCCTGTTTGGAGCTGCTTCTTGGCAGTTTGACTGTCCATTGATGTGATGCACCCTATGTAAGTTGAGACTTGATGAGACCATCTTTGCATTGGCTCAACCGAACCAGCTCAGCGAGGTGCTGAGAAAGTTCACTAAATCCATTGGGATCTAGCCATACTTGCCAAAACTAGAAAGGAAATTTGATAGGTAAAAGTCAATGTGAAAGCCAAAGTGTGATCTGAAAAAAGAACATCTTGGAGACCGGAAAAAACAATGCCAAACGGCTTTGATTGGTTGTTCCAAAGCAATGAGCCAAAAGAAAAAAAAAGAATAATTGATTCCACCAATGATACTAAACTAGGAATTGCAGTCTGCATATATGTGTCATTTTCACCTCAGTTACTTAATTTTCTCTAGTAATATAAAAGATTAGTGAAAGATAATTTTCTCCTAACCTAAAATAGTATAAAATTCATTCGGTTGCATCACTAGAACAGCTTTAAAATCCAACAGTATATAATTCAATCGGTTTTCACCACTATTGCAGTTTTAAAATTCAATTTAGATATCGATTTGAACAAGATTTAAGTTAGAGGATTAACTCGAGTTGATTTTTTAATTTTTTTAAAAATAAATTAAAACAATATTATTTTAATAAAAAATTAAATAAATTGAGGGTTGAGTTTTGAAAAACTAGGGTATTTTTTTTTTAACTCAAATTAATCTAAATTTTAGATTAATTACATCCTCAATCAACCCGCTAGGAGAATTTAAGTTTTATAACCATGACAAGAATTAACTAATAAAGCTGGCTATAAAATAGACCAGCAAGTAAATGGTACACAAGAAAGAAATAAAGTAGCCTAGGAACTTCATGAACATGAAATCTTAAGAAGGCTTGCTGATCTTAGAGTTTGATTTTTAAGGAAAACATAACTCCTTCTACACTTGAATAGGAAAACTGGGTCAAGTAGGTGCTTAATCATTCTTATTAATGGTATATGATGATGGCTGTTTTTAATAGCGATCAAAGCCAATATCAAGAGGTCAAATACACTAGTTTTTCTAGTCTATGAGTTAATATAATATGGTCAATTTAACACAGCTCTTTCAACTTCATAAGGTTTGAATGCTCATTTTCAAATATATTCATCAGTAGCCCTGACCACAAACTAGCCCAATCCCCATGAAATATGGATTTCCCTTCAATCTTTGGGCCTTTTGAGGGCAGGATTCCACATTTTGAAGTATTCTAACTTCATGGGCTACTTTGGACCTTTGTTAAGAAATGGGCTTGTTTTGTCACAAAAACTTTCCAAGGTAGATTGTTCTATTCACCTCAATGCCTGAGCAGGACTTGGAGAAGCAGTATCAGTATGAACAGCATATCCAGGGGGAGGGTGTCCAGCATTGAAGATGTCTTGCAGCCTCTCTTAAGAGTAAGCTCCAAGGTTTTTTCATTGGCACCATTTCCTCTTTCGGTGATAACTTTAACCAACCTTTTGTTGAGTGTTGATGCCCTTTTTCCTTCCTATGCATTACTCCAATACTTCCCCTCCTTACATTTGCCTAATGATCACAAAAAACTTACTCCTCGCACATATCTCCAACGATGTTTGTTAGTTGATTTGCCATACCGTAGTATACTGCTGCATTATAAATACCTTGAACAGAAGCAATTAGCTAGAGGGGAATTTGATTCAGGTAGAAAATGTCCTGAGCAACTTTATGTCTATATAGAACTTGGAAACTTTATCAATAAGCTAGTGCAGCATCAACCATGTCATAGGGGCGGCCGTTGAAGATGTCCTGCAGTCTTTCTTCCCACCTATCAAGAAGAGAAGTGCCCTTGTAGACAGCATTTGGGCCATCCACCTTTACTGCTACTATGATGCTGGCACAACTGGATCCATGACTGTTCCAGTAACGGGGATTGCACCTGAATCTTCTTCTGTTTCTGTTCAAAGTATTTACAATGCAGCAGTTCATTTTTGTATTGCAAATCAATTCACAGACACTCTTATAGAGATGTGTGGGAAGAGCAAGTTTTTGTCACTAATTTATTTGCTTATGGTTAATTACCTCATTAAATGTTTCAACTCCTTTCTTCTTTCAGTGCCTTGACAGGGAGAGTTTAGCTTCCACAGGATGAGCTCGAACGATTTGGTTTATGCGATGAGGATGTTTTCTCCATAAAGGTCACCGACAATTGGAGAGAGTTTATGAAGATTAACTTCATGTTTGTTTAAAGTAGTTTTTGGAAAATCATTTTTCAAACTTTTTTGTGTTTGTTTGCCATTAGAAAAGTTAGTCAACGGAAAACACTTTCCAGTCAAAGTAAAATTTAGCTTGGTTTTCACGAAAGTTTTTTCTAGAAAATTTGGGCTGAAAACACTTTCCGGAAGTTGTGAAAAATTTAGAAATGTCATTATTTGGTGATTATATCAAATTTGATCCTCAAACTTTTGATTGCTATATATAATTTGTTTTGAATATTTATTTTTCAATTTCATCTCTTAAAATTTAATTTTTATATTAATTTTGGTTCTTATTTTTATAATTGCTATTTGTTTTTTCCTTATCATTTTTTTTATTGAAATTTTTTATCTATCAAATTTGATTCTCATTCTTTTGATTGTAACTTATTTTATTTAAAATAATTTATGAAATGTTAATTATTATTATTTTAATTTCTTCATCTTTCATTTTTTTTTTAAATTTTTTAGATTTGATCTCTATTATTTTGATTATTATTTATTTTATTTAAAATAATTTATGAAATTATATTTTTTTTTCAATTTCATTCTCATTCAACTTTTTAATTTGTAAGATTTGTTCCTTATTATTTTAATAAACTTGAGAAAAATAAAACATTAATAAGTTATTTTCTAGCTCATTTTCCATGATATAACCAAACACTGGAAAGTGTTTTCCATCTTATTTTTCATTACACTACCAAACATCAAAAAATAATTTTCTGAAATTTACTTTTTCTGGAATTTACTTTTCAAAAAATAACTATTTTTTAGTAAATAAACGGGGTTCTATTACAAAATCGCAGAGGAAGGGGGTCTCACAGCTTGGCATGACCATCTTGCAAATAGAAGGGAAACTCAACACAACAAAAAACTTAATCATTACCCAGCTAACTTGATCATTCTGTAAAAAGTACTAGTATGAAGAGAGGGCGACTTCATTAATGATAAAATTAGTTCTGGGCATAGACCTCACCCAAAGCTTGGGTTGTGAGTTTGAACGCATTCACATGGTTTGAAAGGAAAGGATCCTACTGCCCCTGTTATGATCGCGAACCGACATGTAGGGAAGGGAAGGAAACGGAGAGGAAGTTGGGTATTAAGAAAATTCCCCTCCCTTTTATCAATTATTGGTGCTCTATTCATTGTCTTTATTATAACACTGTGTTTGAATCAAATCCTACTTTTTTCTCTCTCACTTTATGACAATGATACAAAGGCAATCTTGCAAGAAACAGTGACTTAACGCGGAGATGAAGCCCTTAAGAAGTTTCCATGTGACTTCAGGCTAGGTTACTAACTAGCAATTACTGATTTAGATCTTCATCGACTTCAAAAGGAGAAACAAGTAACAGCTCTTTTCATTTGTTTTCCCAAGGAATCTGCTAGATATCAAACCAGGTAACAGATTTTCAATTACTGAGAGTAAACAGAAGGTAAGGGTAAATCCTACTTCTGTGTATGTGATTAATTTTGCTTAATCCTATCCCTGCGGTTGTGATTAGTTTTGGCACTGACATCAGTACGTACTGATACGCGGAGGAAGCAAAAAGAGTGGTGGTCATGGAAATAGAAGAGGAAGAAGTGAAATGGGAGGCAATGGAACCAGAGAAAGATGAACCTGTTCTGACGCTTGGACTACGTTGTCAACGTGCACCTGAGCGACCCCTCCCTCATATATCAATATTGAGCCAGGTGATCGTATTAGTTCTAGTTTACTAACAATTTTAAAATATGTTGTTTCAGATCCATGTTTTTTCTTCACTGTTGATTTCTATACCTTCTCTTTAACTAAAAAATCACTACACTATTATTTATTTTTTAAAATATTTTTTAATTAAAAATACATTAAATTAATATTTTTTTTTAGTTTTAATATCATAATATTAAAATATCAAAAAACATTAAAAAATTATTATTTTAAATAAAAATAATACAAAAAACTTACCGCGGTTTTACAAGAACACTAAAGATTGTTTGGGAAAGCGGTTGAAACCGCGTTCCCTCATGTTTTAATTTTTTTTGTTAAGAATTATTTTTTTATACTTTCAGATCCTTTTAAGATGCTGATTTTAAAAATAATTTTTAAAAAATAAAAAAAAATATTATTTTGATGTATTTTTAAACGAAAAACACTTTAAACCGCAATTGTTATACCACAATTCTAAACAGGCCCATGAACTCAAAACACACACATATGTACACACATAAACCCAAGAATTAGTGTCTTAAATTCTAAATGGGATAGCGAAACACAATAGTTTGGCCGTTTTCCTTCAAGTTCCTTGACACATATATATGGAATTGATTTTTGATGATGCAGTTGCCTACATTAACACTGTTGGATTTGAAGTTCTTCCGGGAACCAGTGGATCTTTTTCCTTTGAAGGTAAATATAATATAAAATTATTTTTTTATATTTTTACATCATTTTAATATGCTGATTTTAAAAAAATAAAAAAAATATTATTTTAATATATTTTTAAACAAAAAATATTTTAAACCGTAATTGTTATACCGTTTAGGCACTTGAACTCAAAAGACGCACATATGTACACACATAAACCCAAGAATTAGTGTCTTAAATTCTAAATGGGATAGCGAAACACAATAGTTTGGCCGTTTTCCTTCAAGTTCCTTGACACTTATGGAATTGATTTTTGATGATGCAGTTGGCTAAATTAACAGTGTTGAGGTTGAAGCCGCTCCTTAAATTAACACTGTTGGATTTGAAGGAGTTCCCTGAATTGATCTGTCGAACTTGGAGATTCTTCCAGAAATCGTTGGGTCTTTCTCCTATCATGCACATGGTATGTATGTATGTTAGCTACTTTTTCTTTAGAAATGTTAACAAACTCGTGAATATACTACGAGAAAGCATTACAGAAGCCTTAAGAGTTCACGCTAACTAAAATTACTGTGCATTACTGTTCTTTTAGTCAAATTCTCTTTCAATTTCATTCTTTTCTTTTCTTTTCAATTACAAAAGCCTCAATATACTACGTGATGCTATTGATATTTTATATGTTAAAATTTTATTTTATTTTCTTTTACACATTCTTAAGATCTTTGGTACAATTTTAAAATTGAAATAGAAGCTAATTTAATTAAATAAGATTTAAATTTGTATTATAAAAAACAACAGTTACGAAATCTGGAATGGTTCGGTAGATCATTTGGTGTAATTTTAGATATTTCTGATCTATTAATGAGTGTTTTAATATTGAAAATGGATTTAATAAGGTTATTAAGATATTTATTTGGTGTTTTTAAGTGACAGAAAAATTAAAAAAAAAATTTAAAACTTTAAAAACTAATATCCTAATTTTCTGGCCACCTTCCATGGTTAAAATCTTAACAAGTAAATAACATCAGTTTTTTTTTTCAAAAAATATTTTTTCATTTTTATTAAAATGCATTATAAATAAAATAATATTTAAATTAAAATTCAATTTTACCATAGTTTTTAAATAACATTATAGTTTTTATTTTTATTGTAATATTAACAATTACTTTTTAATTATTATATACCTAGCTAATATGCATTTCTGGTGTGTGGTATTGGCATAAATATATCTTAGATCCTAGCATACTGAAGAAACTCTTCAAGTACTTTCCTATTATTCGTTGGTGCCTAACAGGCTGCTGGTTGTCATTAATGGATCGAAGCTGCAAAAAATACAACAATATCAGTATCTCTCATCAGAGTTATTGCATACTTTCAGTCAAATTCCTTTTCAATTCATTCTTATACGTGATGTTATTGATATTTTATATGTCAGGAGGCCCAAGAATTAGAGTCTTAAATTCTTAACGTGTTCTTAATGGGATAGTGAAACACAATAGTTTGGCCATTAATATTTCCTTCAAGTCACATGATACGAGATATAACCCTTCCTCGACACTTATGGAATTAATGTTTGATGATGCAGATGTCTGATATAGATCTGTCGAACTTGGACATTCTTCCAGAAATCGTTGGGTCTTTCTTCTATCAAGCACATGGTATATATGTTAGCTACTTTTTCTTTAGAAATGTTAGCAAACTCAATATACTACGAGAAAGCATTACAAAAGCCTTAAAAGTTCACACTAACTAGAATTACTGTGCATGCATGGAAATTTGATGATGGCATAGGCCATATATAGCAATCTTTTCAATATATATAAGCAAATTAACTACTGACAGCTTAATTATGATCAATTTGCAGATAAGATTCTCGACAGTATTGCTGCATTTTTTTCCTGTCTCTTTCACTTGAAGTCACTTACCTTGAGCGATAATGATGTGCTCCTGCTGGTAAAAAGTACCTTCAATTCATGTCTAACCTATTATAGAATAACATAAGTATTTTAACATAATATTAGAATTTTAATAATCAAACAACTATAAATTCAAATCATATCATTTTTCTTCTAATTAATAAAATTAAGCAAACAATTTTCATTTAAAAAGAGATATTTATAAAAAATAATATAAATTATATCTCGAAATTTATTAAGATTTTGGATGGTTTTTTTTATACAGAACCTTCACTTACCTTAAACTTTTGATTTTCAGCATTTCCCGATTTCCACCACAACTTACATGAAAAATATTTAATGTTCTGATAATGCAGCAACCAGTCTTAGCTTCGAGGAATAACCAGCCTATTCCAGAATTTCTAATTACTGTTATTTCTCTTGAAACTTTTGATTTTCAGAATTTTCCAATTTCTTCCACTACTTCCATGAAAAATATTTAATCTTTTGATAATGCAGTTGCCTGAGTTAGCTTCGGGGAATAACCAGACTATTCCAGAATTTCTAATGGCGAAGGTCTATGCTCTTATTCTTTTGAAAAACTTTTGATTTTCAGAATTTTCTAATTTTCACCACGACTTCCATGAAAAATATTTGATGTTTTGATGATGCATGCAGTTACCTGAGTCACGTTCGTGGAATGGCCAGTCTCTTCAAGAATTAATTGCAAATACAATTTTAATGGAGAAGGTCTATACTTTATTTCTTTTGAAACTCTTGATTTTAAGAATTTTCCAATTCCCACCACGACTTCCATGAAAAATATTTAATGTGTTTTGATAATGCAGTTACCTTACTTAG
>Ga0307517_10007038_pt1 | contig 16505 bp, 25 predicted proteins | sample 23_EM_MG_FD_194515 | JGI IMG/M metagenome (GOLD analysis project Ga0307517, IMG submission 194515) | Populus trichocarpa ectomycorrhiza microbial communities from riparian zone in the Pacific Northwest, United States - 23_EM | ecosystem: Host-associated > Plants > Roots > Unclassified | place... | reverse complement strand
ACAATCTTTCTGCCAAAGGAAATTCAACAGTTATGGCCTATTAGATTACGGTCTTGGAATGGAGAATTTGGAGACAGCCCTACTCTTTATTGTTTTTGATGTAGAGCGTGCACTTACAAGAGTTGAACACATACCTTTGTTGTTGCAAAATTCCTCTAGATTTTTACATTGCAAAAGAGAGAAAAATTGAGGTGATGAGCGTGTATGAAATATGAACAGCTATGTGAAGAGAGATTGGGAAAATCATCAGGAAACTATGTAGCTGTTTAGATAGACATTTCAAGAAGATTATCCAAACCATAAAAAATAAAAAAATGGATGGTTGGGATTTAGAAACAACTGAACTTTAGGTGAGAATTTTGCTCAGAGATGTTATCAGGTTACATATATACTCTATTTTCTAGAGAATGGATTTTTTTGAATTTTGGCGATCATTTTTATCAGTAAATTAGCTTTGATAAGGAATCATTTGCAGATGAGGTTTTGTTGCAGTTGGATATTTAATGATGAAGAATTTGGAGGGAAAACATATATATAACGTGAACTGTGTATATAATATGCTTGCGTTTAAGAAAATTAGAGTTTGTAAATTGGGGCCAACAGACTAGGAAAGTTCATTATGAGTATGAGAAATTAATATTCCAAAGATAGAATCGTGGTCAAAATCTTAATTTATCAGGTTTGAATGTGTAACGCATGATGGGTTTTCAAATTTATAGAACCGCCACAACATTATGTGAAGTCAGTTGCAAGTTTTCTTGCAATCATATTTTTTATGCATGTTGGGAAGTTTTCTCAGCAATTTATTTTATCCTTGTAACTGTGCAATATGCTTCTCCAGGTAGAACTTTTTTGTGTGAATCACCTGATAAATTGCTCTTTGGAGTCAACTGAGGAATTTATTTGTATGGAGTTCCGCTTTACTCTGCGAGACAATGGGATGCGAGCAGCATTTGAGTTACTTCATATGGTGCTTGAGGTAACCCAATCAACAACCAAAATATGCTAATCTGTAAATGTTTGGTGTTTCATTTTTAGGCGTTTGGTTGTTTTGGTCGCTTTTAATGGGTGCCACATTCTTGACTTCTGATACTGATATTTTGATACTTGAAATTACTGAATCCCAGCATAGCGTTTGGCTGGATGATGCATTGGACAGAGCCAGGCAACTATACTTGTCATATTACCGGTCTATTCCCAAAAGCTTAGAACGTGCAACTGCTCACAAGCTCATGACAGCAATGTTGAATGGGGATGAGCGATTTATTGAGCCAACCCCACAATCATTACAAAATCTAACACTGAAATCCGTAAAGGATGCAGTGATGAATCAGTTTGTTGGTGGAAACATGGAGGTGTGTGATTATCTACTTGTTAATCCTGCATATCACATGTGGATACAAATATTTCATCATATAAAAATTGCATGCCTTTATTGTTCAGGTCAGTATTGTTGGGGATTTCTCGGAGGAGGAGATTGAGTCTTGCATTATTGATTACCTGGGCACAGTTAGAGCAACAAGAGATTCTGATCGTGAACAAGAATTCAATCCTGTCATGTTTCGACCATCGCCATCTGATTTGCAATTTCAACAAGTAAGGATCAAAACATTTTTTGTAACTTGAAAATTCTCACATTTGAGAATTAAAATGTCAGGAATCTTCCTGAAGATTATTGTTAGTAGGGTTGAAATGAGCTGAGCTTGCCAGCAACACTGCTCAGCTTGTTTGTAAAACAAGGCTTGTTTTAGAATTAAGGCTGAACCAAACAAGCATGGACTTGACTGCTCAGCTTAAGAGCCTATCTATACAGATAAGAACCTCAATTCAGTCCTATGTTTTGACTTGTTGGAGATTAACAGCAAGTGAATGAAATAAGTTCTGCTGAGTTGCCCATGTCAGAGTTCCAAAATTGAGCTTGCAGAGGCTGGTCAGTAAAACATGCCAGTTGATGTGTGCTGAGCCTGTTGTTGAGCTGGCTTGTTGGAGCTCAATTTGAGCTTGAGCAAGTTTGAGCATTTCATCAATGTGAAAGAGCTAATCCTGCAAGCATGTAGTAATTGGCTCGGCTCGGCTGAAGCCCTAGCTTGTACCAGATATCCTAGTTTGGTTTTTTCTTTTGTTAGGTTTATGGAAGTAACCTGTGTCATTTTATATCTATATGACAAGAGTTCCTAAAGTATGTCTCTTAAGCAGGTCTTTTTGAAGGATACTGATGAGAGAGCATGTGCATATATTGCTGGTCCTGCACCAAATCGTTGGGGTTTCACTGTTGATGGAAAAGACCTATTTGAGTCGACGAGTGGCATTTCAGTTACAGCTGGTGAGTTTTCGTTCTATAAGTAGAACTAATAAATTTGCTGCTTGTATTTTGATTCTTGGAAGCTTTCTTAAGAATTAGTAAATTTGCTTCTTGTAAGACTTCTCAAGAGTTGCAAGGGCATAATGGAATGAATTAAGAAATAAAAAAAAGGGAAGAACTGTGTTGCAAATGCTTGGATAAGTTGTTGTCAGGAAGGATGGGGATAGGAAAGTATTCCTTTATTCTTTGTGGTGTCATGCTTCAGGTGCTTTTAGGGGAGTTTCTTTAGCTGATATTCAGCGGAATTGGGCTGCTCATTTATGATATTCATTTTGCTTTATTATTTTGAAGGATTACTTATTCTCCATCAAGCTTTTGTTGTTTTTTTGCTATTAATACATTCTTCTCTTATTTTATTTTTTTTAAAAACATTTGGGAAAAGCCCTTTATGTTAACCCTTTATCACTTTTCTTGTAATCTTGTCCTGTATTCACCTGCTTATTTATTTTCCATCCTGAAATTTTGTCACTGAACAAGGATAGCCAAATAGCCTCACCAGGGTAGCTGTTTTTAAGATGGAATTGTTTTAATATCTCTTCTAAAACCTGTATGTAAAATTAATGGTCATATATAATCATGTAAATAGGATATCTGTCTTAGTTAATTCACTGCATTTTTAATACAACATTCAAGGACTTGCAAGAAATGTTGCTCACTTTCCAGAAGGCATGGATTGTAAGAGTAACCAATCGGTTTGGTTTCCAATGTGTCTACTGAATTTTCATGTTGCATTTCTTTTGGATTGAAAACTGTTGATCTTGTCTGCTTACGGAAGATGGTGGTTGACAAGTTAATATAAAATGTATTATTCAGGTTTACCTTTCTTTGTGAATAGTGTCTGGCTCTCACTTCTGAACTGTTTACCTGTGTAGACAGTTGAAAACAACTCTATTTTCCCCCCAATAAACTGAAGTATGACTCGTAGGCAATGTTTGGGAACGCGGTTTCATTTCCCAAAAATTTGAAAATTTTTCCTTTTATTTTTTGCTTAAAATTAATATTTTTTAATGTCTTCATATCATTTTAATGTGCTAATGTTAAAAATAATTTTTTTAAAAAACATTATTTTAATGCATTTTCGAGCCAAAAGCACTTTGAACCGCAACCGCTACCACACTCCTGAACACCCCTGTAATCTCATAGCTGGCCAATGCTTTGCAGATACACAACCAAATTCTGACCCACAGCAGATAGACAGGAAGGATGTCCAGAAGGATAAGCAAGGAAAACTTCGCAGTCATCCTCTCTTTTTTGGCATAACAATGGGGCTACTGGCTGAGATCATAAATTCACGGTAATTTTTCTGACTAACAGTGCTTAGGAAGCACTTGCATCTATATGATATCACTGCATATTTTAGCAATTCACTATCATGCGTTCATTAACCAGTGATATTCTTTATTTCTTGCACCTTGTGAAAGCATTCATCTAGAATAGTACCCGAGGGCATTTAGTCTAGCTGTATTGTACTCTGCAAAACAGCTTCTCCCTAAGGATGAGGGGTCTTGCTACCCTAAACACAAACAAGCAGAGAAGTGTGTATCCATTTAATGCTACAAAATTATTTTGGAAAGTTATTAAAGTTTTTACTATTGTACCATGGATGCTCTGTGCATTTTACTCTTTGGCAACACTTCTTTCAAATCTCGAGCACAGATTAATAATTTTCTGAAGGAGCCTTTCTTGATAGCAAGATGGGACAGTAATCTTTTAGTTTTGAATTATGCAGCCTGAATCTGAATTATTTGTAGCTACCATAGCTATGAATTATTTGTATTTCTTTCAGCAATATCTTTGTTTTGTGCAGGCTTTTTACCACAGTCAGGGATTCTCTTGGGTTGACATATGATGTATCGTTTGAGTTAAGCCTGTTTGATAGGCTTAAGCTTGGATGGTATGTGGTATCAGTAACATCAACTCCAGGCAAGGTGGGGTTCATTTCCCTATATTTTCATCTAATAATCTATTTGTCTGTTCTGACTTATTCACTAGCTTTGGCTCTATTGACATGCAGGTACATAAAGCGGTTGATGCATGCAAAAGTGTTCTTAGAGGGTTGCATAGCAACAAGGTTGCCCAGAGAGAGTTGGACAGGGTTAGAAATTATACTACTTGAATAATCTTTTTGTTTTCTGTGATCAACAGCATTTAGCTTGGGACATAGGATTCTAATCCATTGAAGCAAACATGTTTAATGGAAATGATGAAAAACTTTTCCAGATGTTTGTTGTTGTTACCCTTCTTAACAGCTTTTGCTTTAATTAACTTGTCAGCTGGGTTTTATTTTTCCTTCTTTTTTCTTATTAGGGAATATCTAATTGTATAATGCGGTGGGGTTATCTTTTATATATGCTTGTATCTTATGTTTTTATGGATGCGTACATTTCTTTTTAACACTTAGCAATTACAGGCAAAACGGACACTGCTAATGAGACATGAAACTGAGATTAAGTCCAATGCCTACTGGCTTGGATTGCTTGCTCATTTGCAAGCCTCTTCTGTTCCGAGAAAGGTAAAAAAGAATATCTTTGAAGCTTCATTTTCCATCCTTCAGTTCTTGTCTTCTAACTAGAGAAAGTATCGACTGCATATGACCTGTTCTATTCGGTTTTGGGGTTCAGGACGTCTCATGCATTAAAGATCTCACTTCACTATATGAAGCAGCAACTATTGAGGACATATACGTTGCATATGAACAGTTGAAAGTAGATGAGGATTCTCTGTATTCATGCATTGGGGTTGCTGGGGCACAAGCTGGAGAGGAGATTAATGGTAAGTAACCATAGTCCGCTGTCAAATGTTTCCTCATATCTAAAGTGTATTAGCACATTAATTCATATTTTAGCTGTTATCTCATTTTTCTTGGACATTCTGCACGAGGAACATCATGTCTTGTTTTTCCATTTCATTTTTGGCTTTTCAGTGGCATATTTTCTATGAAATGCTTGCATCTGTCTCCTTTTCTTTTTCTTTTTTTCCCTCCTTTTTCTCTTAACACCTTTTGCTTCATTTATTTAAGATCTTTTCTTAAATTTCTTAAATTGTTCTCCCATCTGATTAACTCATACTTTGCAGCTTTAGAAGAGGAAGAAACAGATGATGATTTTCAGGGAGTCATACCTGTGGGACGTGGTTTGTCTACAATGACACGGCCAACCACTTGATCTTCCTCGATCTAACATGATTGACAGCAGTGAAATCATTTTCACTTAGTGTTGGAAGGTATGTTTCTTATTGGCATTAAATCTTATATGAATTATTTTATACAACAAGGCCTGTTGCGAACAGATATAGCAAGTTGCTTCTCTATGTGGCTTTGGCATATGCAATGAAATTAATAATTTTGGTTCAAAGATCTGTCTGGAAATTCCTTGAAACATGCCAAGGCAGATGCACGTGTATCATAATTGAGATTTTTCATTGATTGAAATGGGAGATAAGAACCTTGTGTTATTTTTTTTTCCTCTAGAGTCCTGAAATATGATTCTCCTTGTGTGGAGTATGTGGGTTGATGTTGATCCACTTTGTTATTGACCACCAGCTCTCTTTACTAGAAGATCATGTTATTAAGGGTTTTCATTTCTGTTAATCATTAGGTCATATGTTAGAATTAGTGGAGCAAAGTTGGATGTAAGGGTTCTGATTCATTTGTCACAGGAGCTGGCAAAAAAGTTTGGATTTCTAGATGGTGGTTTACCATTATCAGGACTCTTTCTGAGACACGCCTGTCTACCTGCCGCCTACATACACTGTTAAGATCTGTAGCTCACTTGCACCCATTCCCACTCACCTGTTCACCTCCACTTAACATATGCATCATGTTCAGGCCCCAGTGATTAACGGAGATGGTCTTTAAGGGTAAAGGTACGGCTAACTCTAGCATGAAACAAAATTGACAATGAGAAAGAGAGTTGATTAGGATCTGAGCTGGAGAGTGAGGGGAAGGATGTCAGGAGAGGTAGGAGGGTTTGTACCACTCTGCACGCCTGTTTGATGAAGTTTCAAGTTCTCGTCATGTTGCTCATGCAGTTTATTTAAACTGTATTAGAATTTCCAACATCAGAGGTCCATGGTTCAATAAAAGAATAGGATGCTGTATTTCTTATTTCCTGCATGTTAACAAGAAGTCGAATAATTTCTGCAGGACTGCGGGAAGCTCTCCACCTGATTCGAAGGTCACATGTCTGCCGATCGACAATCGGGGCTGTCCCATAAAGCTTCACCTTAGAATTCAGCAAAGTCCAAGGCGTGGAACCCGCACATCAAAGTGGTTCAAATATATATCAAATCAAATGCCCAGCAAAAGCAGTTGTGGAATTCCACTAGCTGATAAGGTTATTTTGATTACTAACAACTTAAATCATTGGGATACCAGAAATTGGACAGATAGTGTAGACTGTGTACAGCTGCCGTTCTTGGTCATTGGCCACTTGAATCTATGATAGTTTACAGCATACAGCGGTGCCAATTATTTCTAATGTAAATCAACAAATTGTGTGCACTTGATGGTATTTATACTGCATTAGAGAAATAAAAATCTTGGTGCTCGAGCTAAGTTTCTCATGTGTCTGCAAATCATGCACGCCATTTTTGTTTGCTGATGCAAGGGCATTTGACATTAGAGGTTGGGTAGATTATGGCTTTTTGATTCTTTGGGAACGAACGGTGAAGATTTCTTTTGGTATTTGTAGTCAACGACATTCATTCAATTCAGTGCCTACAACAGATCTAGAACTTTTTCAATGGCGAAACCCTAGAAGATAGCTTAGAAAGAAAATGTGAGGAGCACGTATTGTGAATCAAATTCTTGTGTATCAAAGGGTAAAAATGTCTTCCAAATCATTTTGGTATGGTTTGAAGGGTTTTCAGTAGGCAGTATTGTGGGTGATCGGGAGAGAACTTGACATAATAGCTCAAGAGAATAGTCTCAAGGAGAAGTCAGTCTTGGAGAAATTGGATATAATTCTTTTAATCATTATAAATTTCTTGTTTGAAATAAATATTGAAAATTGCTCGATGGATAATACTCTCTAATCAACCCTTCCTTGTAAATAGTTTTCATTTATGAAAAAATATTTCAGCCATTTGAAGGAGAAAGAGGTATTTTCGATGAAACTTTGGCAATTTTATGTTCTACTTTGGCCAACGCAATAACAATCATCATCTTCTCCAATGGTGTATATATCTGGGGTACAAAAGAAAACTTTTGTGATATTTTATTAAATATAGAATAATTTTTTATTAAATATTTGAATTTTAAAACAGCTCCTGTAATCTTATCATATTTAAAAGAATTATAATTCATTTTAAATTATTATTGTTATTATTATTATAGATTGACACAGTCTTCTGCTGCTGCTAATCCAAAACTTTTCATTGGAAAGAACGGCAAAAGTCACCATCAAAGCACGTATACGGCCAGCTGGTGATACTCACACAATCCACAACACAACAACGCAGCAAAGCCCGAGACGATAAGAATACACACAGTGCACTTTCTTCGTCCCTCCCATCAATCCAAAACCAACCCATAAAAACACAGTACCCACTATTTCGAAGCCACGAAAATTCACCGAATAAAAAAAAAAACTTGGTGTTCTGAGTATTTGAGTATAGGTTAGGCAAAAAGCGATACCACGTACAAACACCCCTAGATTTATGAGAAAAGCAGGATCCCATAAAAAACTCACACTGCCCTTCTGTCGTTTCTCCTGATTCCTCTGGCTCATGCATCTAATTTAAATTACGCGGCACGCCGTTGGTGCATGCGCCGCTACATCACCACACCACCTTAATTTGCGTGTCACCCTATCTCCATCATCCCCACTGCAAAATCATTGCTACATGCCACACACACACACCCCATCCATCCCTTCACTCCTCCTCTATATATAGCTCATCTGGTACTCACCTTCTCATCAAACACAAATACAGAAAAGAGGAAGAGTATATATATACACGGTACCAGCCATGGCAAAACTTATGAAGTCTTCAGTTCCCTTCTTGGTGTGTTTTCTTGTTCTCTCCACGCTTCTTGTGTCGGGAGTGAGTGGTTATAGAGGAGGAATGGTGGGGGGGAGATCCGAGGTGAGTGACGTGAAGACTAACAAGCAGGTACAGGAGCTGGGGAGGTTCTCCGTGAAGGAGTTCAACAGCCACAGAAGCCTGTACTGGAAGGGTGGTGGAGTTGGAAAACTGATGTTTTCTGAGGTGGTGGAGGCACACAAGCAGGTGGTTTCTGGGCTCAAGTATTATTTAAATATTGTGGCCACCACACAGAATGGAGAGAAGAGAATGTTTGATTCGGTAGTTGTGGTCCAGCCTGGGCTTCGAACCACGGAGTTGCTTACCTTTGAGCCTTCAGCTAAATTGATGGTTAGAAAATGAGAATTGTCATTTAGGGTTTGATTGGTTTATGAAATCCATACTAAGATAATTAAATTAAGTTTTGGCGGTGTTCTATGAACATGAGTTAAGAGTACGTACTCTCTTTTATTTTTGTTTTACGAGGCTGTAATAACCATGTTTATATGTGTCGGAGCACATGTATAATCTCTATGAAAATAAAAAAAATAAAAATAAAAATCTTTATGCCCTAATGTATAAGTGAAACTTGGGAGGTTATCTGTCGATCGTCTGCTCCCCCTTATTATTAATCAACCAACTTGTTGCAAGCTGCTAGTTTTTCAGAGAATTTCCTTACGTTTTAAGCTACAATGCATGGCTATATAATAAATCTCCTGTTTAATTAACCATGCATAGCATAGATCAACAAATCACGTAACTATTATCAATTATTGCTCTAATACGGAAATAATGATCTGTTTTATGTGGATTTAACCCAAATCTCTGCTAGCCAATTTAAAATAAAATATTTAATATATAATAATCATTATTTATTCAAATAATTTAATTAGAAGACTGCTATAAAAATGAGAAAATCACATCAAATATATTTTAAAATTTGGGTTTTAACTTGAAATCTTAATTTGAAGACATAAGTTGTCAATTGGTCTTGTTTTATTTGATACCAAAGACTTGACAAAGATGAATACTGATTGACATGCAAATTACAATCTTACACTCCTTGACGATATGTTGAGAGTACGATCAAGTTCACATGATATTTTGTCATATCAGTGGTGAAGGACAAGATGGTTCTCTAAACATGTTTGCTTCTTCTATCCACCGACGAGGTTTGAAGAAAATCTAAAAAACAATCAACATGTTGATGGATGAATTGAGAGATTGAGATGTTGGATTCGGATTGCATGAACACTTATAAAAGTATTTCTTTTTATTGAGTTTATGAGACTTTTCAATTCTTAAATTTGCAAATTAGCATTAGTGTTGGAGGAAGATTGCAAGGTTGTGTATGGTATCTTACAATAATAATAAATAAAAATGATAAAAGGCAAGAGATATGGTAAAGGAATTTGTGTGCAAAAATGAATTGACCCCCCCTAACTGGTGTTTAATAAGGGGTTTTTATACCCTGATATAATTTAGAAGTAATTATGTGAGATAATAACCTCTAATGGACATTGATGTTTCGTTTGAAGTAAAAGATCCTCTCATATCAATTGCCCAATGAGCTCAAACGAATCCAACATGACAACCACCTAAGGTTGTGCATTCAATGTATATACATTTTGTCTTTGTAGTAAGTAGAGAGTAAACCAAGTTTGATCAAGGGTGGTGCATCATGGGTGTAATAGTTAGATTTGGGGGCATAAGTCTTGTCTAGAAGGACATGTGGTTGGTCCACTAAGAAGGGGATAAAAAGTCAGTTCATCAAGGAATGAATATGGGTCTGGACTTGTTAAGGGGAGACATGCGGTCATTCCTATTGGGAGAGGAACATGCAAATGGTCTCGTTAAGGAGGAAACACACAAGTGGTCTTTTTGAAGGGGGGGTAAAAGGCCAGTCTAGGGAGATGTATGACTTGTCTAGAGGATATGAAGTCAACCACTAGGTGGACATAAGGTTAGCCTACCAATAAAAGAGATGCGTTGTCAGTTCTATAAAAAAAGGACATGCATTTAGGTATCTAATAATCTAGGCATCCAATCAGATGCCTCTACCTCAAAGTGAGGTTCACTTACTTTGAGATATAATGATTTTCTTAACATATATGATCTGGGTGTATCATGTTTTTGGGGATATGAGTTATCATATTCAAACTAACTGGTTATTTTGTTTGATCAACCAAGGTGTTTTCAAAAATGGTTAGCGAGTTATTTGGGTTGACTTTAAAATTTTGTAATGTTAACTTTTTATACTAGGTGATGTGGTTCCCTTATACTTGGGTATGGTGTAACTACACACCTATGAAGAAGTGTTTTCTTTATATCTAGGCAAGGTGGGTGCCTTTATTCCTTAAGCAAGGTGGGTTCGTGAACCAAAGGATGAATGCCTTTATACCCGAGCAAGATAGTTGGTTTGAACAACTCATAAAGAATAACACATGTAAAAGCATTCTTGTACCTGAGGGGAGGATGTCATTGTACTCAGACAAAGTTATCTGTATACCCGGGGTGAATAATGCTTTAAGTTTGGGTTAGGTTATCCTTGTACCCAAATGGAGATCTAAGTGGACATTATATTGTGCGTAGGAGGAGAAGTTTCACCGAGATCCTTTTTGTTAGGGGTGGAGAATGTCTTTTTTCTTGGAAAAAGTTATCTTGTACTCGCGATAAGTGTTGCCCTAACTCAAATGGAGATTCCTTCCTCATCTTGCTCTAGCTAAATTATCCCTTCATGATTTATTTTGAAAATGTTATTGTATTTAGGTTCGGTGTTGTCTTAAGCACAAATGGAGAATGACAAAAAAATATGTCGGGCGGAGAAAAAGAAACTCTTGCCTAAGGTGGAGAAAATGTCATGGAAGATATTTTATAAAGATCATTGTATAAAGATTTTTTTTTAAATATTGTACTAAGTGATTAACCATGGTAGTGATTAACCATGAAAATCATCATATAATGTCTATTTCATTAAGACTACACATGACAATTCATCATGGAGATTTTTATGGAGATCACTCATAGAGATTATTATGGATACTTCTCTTGTAGACCATTATAAAGATTTCTCATAAAGTCTATACTTGGCGATTCATCATAAAAATCGGGTTATACCCGGGATGAGATGTTTTCTCATTTAAGATGGAGAGTTATATAGAGAAAATCTCATAAAAAGCACATGTAGATAATAACAAATGAAAAATAATGTAATAGAGAATAACTCATGGAAAATAATACATGGAGAACAATGTATAAACAATATTTCATGAAGAAAATCTTATGAAGAACATAAAAGAAGAAAAAATTCATAGAGATTATCATACGAAGACAATTTCTTAAAGAATAACATATGGTGATAATTTTATAGAAATAGTTTTCAAGTAAGAAGCATAACTTTCTCCATAAGATCAGGCCATGGACCCTATTTATCAAGCTCTTAATAGCGACTGGTTCTAGAAAGACCTTTACCTTATTCAACATCTCTTCATCGAATCTTTTTAAGTGGGTCCTCATGCCCTTATTATCCTACTAAATGATGACAAACAACTCAATAGAGCATTTTTAGATAAGATACTCATTGTAAAATAGGATATAATATTTACACAAAGTTCCTTAAAGCCAAGAATGGATTTGAGATCTAAATTATGATACCATGTTTAAACTAACCCTTTGAATACGATGTGGAGAATTTTTCACATGGTGTCTTTGACTTACATGATGAACTCTAGACTCCCATGTATGTTTTGCACATACTCTCTCAAGTCTATAAACTTATAGTAGTTTTTTACGTTCATTTGGGTGGAAATGACGTTTCTTATAAGACGAGTGTCTAACACCTGTTTGGTTAATAAAGAACCCCTAACTTGGTAAAGGTTATATATCTCCATATTAAAAAACCTATTGTGAAGAGTCAAGGTTGCCCACTATTCTCGTGTGATGTGATCGTTCTTACTTGTTGGATTAGATGATGGAGATTTTGAGAAGTTTGAGCACTTATGATGGGAAGGCTTGTAACCCTTTCATGTCCTCTAGTTTTTAGGTTGTTAAAAGAGGGAGATGAATTGATTTTTTTTCAAGATCCCTACAAACGTTGTCATTGATGGTTAAAAAACTCCAAAATATCAATGTTTTTCCGAGGCTAGTGGATGGATTGAGAGATAGAAGCTACTAGACTTGGGTTTCATGAACACCTACAAAATAAAAATCCCTTGTTAGGTTCAAAGAACCTTCTAGTACTTAGGTTAGCACTCGAGTAGAAGGACTATTACCTTGAAAGCTTGTATAAAGCATCTTGTGAGAATAATAAACGGAGATGATAAGTGTAAGATATGTGAATGAATGTTTTTGTGTATAAAAACTAACGAAACCCTTTTATCCAGTACTTACTTTATATGAGGTTTTCATTCCCATGAAACATACCAACTTGTATTGAAAAAGGACACAGTGATGAAACAATGTATAATAAGGGCAACTATATGGGATATAGCCTTTAATGGGTGGTGGTGTAAGGTAGAAAACCTTGTCATGTCAATGCTTTCTAAGTTCAAACGAGTCCAACATAACAGCTATAATTGCATGGACCCAAATGTTATAGGAGGATTTACGAGTGTGTATATATATATATATATATATATATATATATATTGTAGTTGGATTAAAGGGTATAAAGCTTGTATAAACGGATGTATGGTTAGTCCATTAAAGAGGCGATGCAGAGTTGGTCTACCATGAAAGGGACAAGTGGTTGGTCTTGTTATGAAGAGGACGCCTAGTTCGATCCCATTAAAGAGGACACATAGCTATAAAGTTAGTTCAGAGAGATGTGTAGTCAAACCAGAAAAACACATGATGGGTCCAATAAGAAGGTTAGTAAAAAAAAAAGAAAAAAAAAGGGATGTGTGGTTGGTCTTATTAGAGGGGAACCACATAGCAGCCATATCATAGAGGCGCTCGATGCTTACATGCATGGAAAATGATCTTCATCGTTGTTGAATCATCACCATCGATCTAGTGTACCGGCTTGCAACCAAAGCTTATGTATATGCAATCTTATCTACTAGTTTTTGAAAAAACAGGAAATAACTTGAACATCTAGTCCTTGAAGCGCGCTGGATTGCCCCTTGTTGTGTAGTTTCTTGGATAGTTCTCTGATATTTTGTTTTGCGGATTTTACTTGAATAAATCTCATGATTGAGGGATATCAATGTACATCTTCAATGTAGAGTGACATATATACTCTGCTTCTACCTCAAGGATTAATAACTCTTGAAGAAGAAGGATTAATAACTCTCGACGTTTGAGGAATATAATTGACCATTTTTAAATCCTTCATCTCTTTAGAATCAAGATGGGCTTACGGGAGTCATCTATTTTTCAAGAACAGGTTGGTTGATATAGCGATGAGAATCTACTTGAAAGTACTAATTCATATTAATTTCTCAAATGTTTTTTGCTATACAGATCAGCAAGATTCAAGGCCTTCCTAGCTACTAAATTTCCCGACCTTATAAACCAGAGGTTTAATGGCAGTTTTTGTAAATGAATTATTAGAGCTATAACACATTGAAACATATAATTTAGTCAATGTTATCTTTAAACTATCATGTGGTCAGGACATAGTCTTTCTTTTTTATTTGTCCTTTAATATTGACTAGAAAGCCCTTTAAGAACATTTATATTTTCTTTAAACTAACATCGATCTAGCCCTTTAATGTTGTCCGTTAAACATATAATTGATGTGTTCGTTAACATGCCAAATCAAGACCTCAGACCCGCGAAAGAACCTGATGAAAGATGAAACAAATTAAGAAACACCATTGCATGATGGATTTACAGAAAAAGTTTCTTTATTACACGCATCACAACAGGGATACATGATGTTAACAACTGACCAGCTCAGCGCCAATTCAAGAAGCCATTGTCCATTTACTACTTAAGAACAAAATGCACACCCATGATTCTCTTCCCATGCATGACAGGGAGAGAGAGAATTAAGGGGAGAGGATGCAAGAAGCTGTTAAGCCTTGCTATCTATGGTCATTGGCATTGGATCCTGCTTTGCTGCCATCTGCATTTCCATACCAAACACCGTACACAAGAAAAACAGTCAACAACAGGCACAATGTCACCATAACAACAGACTTAAATAAATTAGGGTTTTGCCTATTTACAGTTGAATTTGTTTGCTCTAACTTATTCATCTTCGCAAATATGTTGCTATAAAATTGCGCTTCCTTCTTGTTGTACTCTCTCACTTTGTCCTTCAGGATCTTGTACTCCAGCTTGACGTCCCTGTTATGAGAGATAAATGACAATTCAAGATTGGTCATTTCCCAGCTAACGAATGGCAACTTCAAAGGCAGAAGATGGCACCCCAATTCTCAGGGTCAATCTCAAGCGGTAGCTCACCTGTTGTCAGGGTCAATTTCAAGTGCCCTTTTAATGTCTATGTCTGCCAGGTCCAAATCGACAAGCTGTATATACGCTTGAGCCCTCCTATACAAGGCCTTCACATTCTTACCATCAAGCTCTAACACCTGCACAGACAAATCTCTTCCAATGTTAGCATGTATCCTCGAGACAACTATCGTAGGATCAAAATGATTGTGAATGAAATTAAGCATGAGACCTTGGAGCAAAGCTTCTCAGCTTCCTTGTAGTCCTTGAGCTTCAGCTTGCACGCTGCATTGTTAAGCTTGCAGGAAATTTTCAGCACCTTTGATTGCTGCTTCTCCTCGTCAGTGAAAGATGAGTCATACTCGATAAACTTCGCTGCCTGTCGCACATCAATTAACATTCTGTCAATGACTTCATTACAATTGGACACCATCCCACATATAGCAAGAACCTGCTGCCCTCAATATACCTTCTCATATCTTCTTGAGGCTCTTTCATATTTGCCAGCCTTGAACCATGCATTCCCTTCTTCTTTCTTCTTCCCTGCAGCTTCAATCTTCTCTTGTGTATTCATATCCCAAGATTCCTTTTCCTATATCAAACCATTCACAATTTGTTAAATCACCATCAAGGCGACAATTTTTTAAAATCAACCACATTAAGGAAATCAGATATATATTACACCCACCTTGGTGAAGGAGATCATCTCAACTTCATAGTACACTGTTGCATTGACAGGAACAGTAGCCAAGTCTTGTTGAGACTCAGATCGGCCAAAAGCATATTCTGGTTGAATTGTCACCAGAGCAACTTCCCCTTTCTTCATAGTCTTTACGGCTCTATCTAGTCCATCAATAACTTGCTCTGTAAGGGAAGCCATTTCAAATAGCAGTTAGTATTAGAGAATGACTACAAAATTCATAGAAACTTCACTAATGGAGGGGGAAAAGTGAAGCCATTGAAATTATATTACCTTCATCTATCTTGAACTCAAATGGTGGCTCCTCTTCATGGCCCTTCTTCACAAAGATAGTCCCATCTTCCAGCTTCCCAATTAGTTTCACTGAGGGAAAATAATAAAGATCATAAAGCACATATTAGAAAAACAAGTTGAGCAAGAACCATTCAGACTTCAGTCATAGAATATTATTGTAAACATTACCTTGAACAACAGTCCCGTCATCAGGTCGTTCATAACCTTCTCCTTCCTTCAGGATCTTTTTCATGACCTTCTTGTCCTTCATAACATCAGACACAGTCTTCCAGGAAAGCAGCTCAAGCATTATCTCAAGGGTAGCATTCGGAGGAACAGCACCTTCATCACCTGCTGCTGTCCTGCCATTCTCTCCAAACCCATCTGCAAAAAAGAAACAAACGATTAGTAAACCATCATACCATATAATTAAATAATGGATCTAAGAAGGGATTGAGCTTACATTGTGGTTTCACTGTCAGCAACACTTTCTCCCCCTTTTTCATTGTTTTCACAGCCTTTGCCAAGGCGGGACAGAAATAGCCTACACAAGGAGACATGACATTTAACTTTCTTCAAAAAATGCATTCAGCGTAACAAAGTACATACTTGTGAGAGAGGAGACAGACCTTCTCCAACAGTGAATTCAACTCCATCAGACTTTGAGACAACTGTGCCATTTTCAAGCCGCACTTCATACTTAACTGCATTGAACAGTAAAACAACCATCAGGAAACAATGAAAAAA
>Ga0307517_10007037_pt1 | contig 16507 bp, 22 predicted proteins | sample 23_EM_MG_FD_194515 | JGI IMG/M metagenome (GOLD analysis project Ga0307517, IMG submission 194515) | Populus trichocarpa ectomycorrhiza microbial communities from riparian zone in the Pacific Northwest, United States - 23_EM | ecosystem: Host-associated > Plants > Roots > Unclassified | place... | reverse complement strand
GTGCAAAACATTGAAGAAAGAGGGGGAGGGGATGGGGCGTAGACGCCGACCAAAACGCGGAGGAACGAGACGTGACAAAACATCAGACTGTCTATGGACAACGTTACTTCGCTGTTCGGGGGGGGGCAAGGGTAATCAGATACCAGTGGGACGTGGTGGTAGGAGGGGGGTAATACTCACAAAACAGTAAAGAGAGACGCTGCGACGATTAGGAGAAGCGACCGAGAAACCGGAGAAAGAGAGACATTACAACGGCCGCCCGGAGTTGAGAAACTCGGTGATAAGGTACAAGACGTAACATGGGAGAGTCGCCAACCGATTGGTGGCCAAATTTGGTCTCGGTCGACCCTCTCCCCTGTTACACCTTTTCCGGCCAGACAATACAAACAATCGGGAGACAAGGGACTGTGGCGTGAACAGGGGGAGTTTGTTAGTTCGGTGGTGGCGGGTTTAAATGCAGGCTTCGTGCCACGGCTGTGCGTGTTCGGAGTTTTCCCCACCATTTCTATCTCAATCCACCTCCATCTCATCCTCCATCGCCCTCTCCTTTCCCTTCCCTTTCCCATCCCGCCGGTCGGCAAGGATCCGCAGTGGATTGAACTCAGGCATAGGACTCGCCATTTGATGACTAGGAAGATGTGCGCCGGTCAAACGCAAATGTTGGAACCGACCAACGGCGACATCGTTCAAGAACTGCTGGTTCCGTCGAGAGATGGTTTGGATGCTCCCGGCGAGCTGAGATAATCCGTGGGTGGAACTAAATATCACGGTAAGTTCATCCAGCTTCGCGGCGACACCGGTGACGAGGTGGGCGCGTTCGCGAGTGATGTTGCGATCAGGTTGCGTTGACGGTCCTGGTATTGGCTCTTCTGGCGAGGGCGGGACAGATAGTTCGCGATGTGGGAGAGGTGAAGGTTCAGGTTTTGGAGGGGGAGAAGCGATCGAAACAGGGGGTAAGGATGTCGGCGTCAATGCAGTGGCAATATTCGCTGAGATCGAGGGTGGTGTAGGTGGTGGGACGACGTCGATGGTTCGAGGTAAGTTACTTGGCGATGACTTTCTTTGCTGATTTATCTGAGCGGCGGGCGAGGGAAGTTCCGGTGGCTGGATGACAAGTGCGGGAGCATGGAGAGGTACAGAGAACGCGCTCTCGATGGCCTCATGTAATCCCATCGAGCTCTTCTCCTTCGGGCCCTCCGATTGTGGCTGGAACCGGTTAGTTTCCACCACAGGGGACGCAGGTGGCTCATATTTGACTGCGTCAGGAGAGAGAGGTGGTGATGTGACCAAAGTGGAAGGAGGTTCAGGAGAAGTGGAATTCCCAGGGGTCGGGAGTTGCGAGTGCTCCTCCGCCATCTGTGACAAGGTTTTGGCTGTGGGAGTAGCGTCCAGCCGCGACTTGCGAGTGGATTCGCGTGCTTTGAACTTGCACCACATGCGCACATGCGTGGGTTTGGCATCAAGACCTTCCGCCCATAGGTCATATGGAACGTCGGTGGCATCGCCTTGGGCTACGTGTTCGGTATAGAGGCTGCTGAGGTTATCCAAGGACTCCTTCGTGAGCGACGGCCAAACTGAAACGCCAACGATCGTCAGTCAGCAGCGGGCGGATCACTGATATAACGAAATGATTGACGACGGGATCAATAACTTACGGCTCTTGTGGCGGGCGTCCACCCACTTTTTCTCGTTTGTTTCAGGTGCAAAGGTCGAAAGCGGGAGAGGAGGATGCTTTTTCTCCGCTCGTCGGTTAAAGACGAACCAGTTGGAAACACGAAGGTCTGTAGCCTCTGTGTCTCCAAGTTCCTTGAGATGGGCGAGTATCTGCTGTCTTTCTTTCTTCTTGGGAGCTTTGTTTGTGTTATGAAAATAGCCTATAGCATGAACTTTGGTCACTGCCAATTCCGGCTCAAAGGGATGGTGAGTCACCTCTAAGGAAAGCTTTCCCCACCCAAGAGAAGCTGAACCGGGTGGTTTTTTCTGTCTTTGAGGAGCCAGCACTTGGTTGCTGGTCTTTCCCCATGGCTGGGAGGCTGGGGGCAAGGTTGAGGAGGCCCGGAATGTTTTCCGTCTGCTTTATATAGTAAGTCTGGTGCGGGTGCTGTCACACTTCTGCCTGATCCTGGCATTCTCATTGGTTGAGCATATTATCTGAGTTCTATCATGTCACGCTTGCCTTATTTGTGCGCTTAGATAAGCGTGACAAATGAGAAACAGATCTCTTGGTGCCAAACAACGTCCGCCCCCTGAGTCCAGGGAACGACACCTCGTGAAAGTCTCGGTTGTGCACGAACGAAAGATGTGGATGGCGTCGCCAGCTGGTCATGGGATGAATGACAATACATTGGATGGATTGACACGGGATCGAAATGCTGAATCGAGGGTGCGGTCATGAGGTGCCTGCCTTCTGGGGTTCAGATGGGGGGAAATACCTACTGCCGTGACTTACTACATACTGACCTGCCCGTCCCAGGGGCATCGTCGCGTTCTGACTAGCCCCGTGTGCTGGAGTGAAATTAGGCAACAGATGGTGACCAAACGGGGCGTGCACTGCCCTTCCCAGCGCTGTCATTCCAAGGCATCGGGCTTTGAAGCCTGCCGCCCTTATGCCCTCGCCCCATCTCTATGATTACCTCCCTTTCCAGTGCGATGGCCACTCAGACGTTAGGAGCATGCATGTCGTGTAGGTGCGTATACGTTCCGACCTCCTATCCTCCGTTGGCGCGTTCGGGAGTTTGACTCGGGCCATTGATATCTTTGTAGGGCTCGGAAAGTGGTAAATTCGTCTCGCCTTGTAGTGAAACGCTCAATCTCATCAACTGTTGCACGGACGGAATTTCTGACCGCCTCATTCCAAACCGCTCAAAGAAATGTATCCCAGGTAACCCGCGTTGTGTCAGATGCACGGCCATGGGCATCGAAGACTGTACCTACGGCTCGGTGAAGAAGAGGCGCGTTGGAAATGCCCTCCCCATGGGCCAGGCGTGTATCCCCTGTCGGTGAGTCATCGTGGGTGGTCTTTGACGGAAGCTTATCGTACTGGTGCGGACATCTCTCTCTCCAGGCGCAGGAAGACAGTGAGTGGTGATATATCTCTGGTTGGATCTAGGGAAACCGAGGGCTCACTCTGCCCCACCAGAAATGCGACGCTAAACAACCCTGTACGGCATGCGCGAACAGTAATAGAGGTGCTGTGTGCGCATATGAATTGCGACAGCAGTCTCGCGCCTCCAGTTCCACTGCGCATTCGGTCTCACGCGCGGGAACATCTGGCCCCCAAAACTTCCGTAATTCACCTCCCCAAACGTCCGCCAATGTGCTCTCTGAACCCTCATTAAGTCCGCCGGAAGGCCTTCCCCTCACTTGGTCCGACCCCAATGGACTCGCTCTGTCCCCCTCCCCATCCTCTGTTCCCCACGAGCCACCTTCGACACTGACGGCGCGATCTCCCTGGGACTTCTCGCCTCGTATACACGATAAAATATTACTGGGTTCCTCGTCGGATCTCCCAGTCGTATTCGAAGAGGATGGCACTACTAAACGCATCCCACGCCCCACCGTATCCTTCTTCACAATCCTCCCATCCATCCATTTCCAAACTATCCCTCGACCCCTTCGAATACCGTTATCGCTCATCCCGCCCGAGCACACGCAGGTTTCCGGTGTTGCAAGGTGCGATCTGGATATGACCTTGTACGTGGTCTTCCCGGTTTCATCCGTTTTCACCGGGTCCCAGAGACTAAAGCGTGGCTTTTCAGTCGCTTAAGGTCACTATGTCGGCTGAATACACTAGGGCTTTATTTCAGGAAAGAGAAACAGGAAGCTCTCGTCCGTGGCGACATCTCCGATACCGTGGTCAATCAGTACTTCCTATACGGTCTGCAGGCATGTGGGATGTACCTTTGTGGAATCCCGGACGAGACACCCGCTATTGTCCTATTGCAAGCGAGATACGCCCAGGCGGCTTGGGAAACCCTCATCAGGGTCTATGAAACTAACGACCATAAACTCAAAGTCCAAGCGCTAGTGCTACTCGTGCATGCTTTCACCATTATGGGGCTTACGACAGGTGCTCAACTGTACCTCTTGAAGGCGTGCAAGATCATCGACAAAGCGAACCTCCGGTTTCTGCCTGTATACGGACGCCCCGCCGAGCCATCGGAACAAGTTCGCGAGGACGCTACAGTGTTATCGCAAGTGATATATCTGGAGAATTATTTCCACTTGACGTTGGGTGGGTCGGCGCCGGTGATGACGGCAAGAATAGAAAAGGAATTTCGGCTGGAGCTCCAGGTGAGAACCATTCAATAATTTTTCGTTGTGGGGCTCGAAATCGATTCAGCGGTCCGGTCTAGCAAGTGTACCCATACCTGCTCGATATATGCCCGTTGACAATGCGGACCAAAGGTATTCTGTTGGTAAGAGACGCAATCTCCGCTCTGAACCCCGACTTCGACGACCGTAAGACTGACTTGGATATTCCGCTCTGGATTTGAACTGACTCGTACCGTCTTTAGAGGCAGAGAACGCAAGCGGTCGACGCGAATCGTGCCACCAGCTGGTGCGAGCCCTGGACAGATTCTCCAACGACCTGATGGGAAACCTGGAACGGTTTATCACGGTGGAGGATAGCAGCGGTGTTGGGACGATTTGGACTTGCTGCATTATATGCCTTGCGCACCTGGCCGCCTTGTGTCATTTCATCAGTCAGATGGAGCCGGCCTCGAGTGGATACATGGACGATCTCTACGATCTAACATTAGACAAACTTGGCAACCTCTCTCTCGAGGTGCACATCGAAGAGTACACACGCTTTGACGTTTTGACCGGGGTGCGCATCTTAGCGATCTCGCTCCGGATGAATATAGATACTAACCGAGGACGCTTAAACAGATGTCTTGGAGGAGGGTGCTGGACACCATTGACACACGTATCGGGTTGTGCTCCGACGCTGGGAGCGGATCACTGCGACATTGGCGAGGGGCTATCGGAAAGACGTATGCCGATTTTCAAGCAAATTTTCCAGGGTATGAACCGATCCTGCTCGCTTCGTTGGCCATGGGTGCGGATGGTCGGACTGGGGGCACTAGTTTTCCTAATCTAATGGTGCCAAAGGAGCGGGTGCCTTACGGACTTTGATACATGCAATCATATTATCATAACCCCAGAAAGCAACTATCCGGTGTTTGCGCATTACAAGGCGAACAACGAATGTACGATAAACGCACGCCGCACGGTGAACCTGTGAAAGAGCTCTGAAGCGGCGGTGGAAATCACGTTGAAAGAGCAGGGCGGGCAGCGAAGTTCACCGAGGACCGAGACGTCTCCGGCGCAAAAAATAAATAAAAGAAATAATGCGTGCATTTCATCGGTTTTCACGTGCGAGAGGCCCATTCCGCTCGACCTCGATTTAAGCGTCATGGACGGCGGGAATACCCCCTGAATCGGAGTCCACCCCCTCGACCCCCCCCCCCCCCCGCAGACCCTTGTATGACCAGAGCGCGGCCATGTCGTCCGAGAAGAAACCAGTCGGGTTCGCGACCCACATGACGGCAGGTGGAATAGCAGGCGCTATGGAAGCTGTACGTACGCTTCGCAACGCTCCAGCCCCCCAAAAAACATAAAGATCAGTTATCTAAGATGACGCATGTTGCGCTTCTAGTTATGCTGCCAACCTCTCGACACGATCAAAGTGCGAATGCAACTTTCACGCTCGGGCACCCTGCCCGGAGTACGTCTTCGACCGCACTCATTCACCGTGCTCGATTAGCTAAATTGGGGTTGTTTCTTTCGTTCCTTTGTTCCTGTCACCTCATGATGACAGACGAAACCACGAGGCTTCATCGCTACAGGAGCCCAGATCGTCCGACGAGAGACGCCGTTGGCGCTTTACAAGGGTCTCGGTGCCGTCCTTTCGGGTATCGTGCCCAAAATGTCTATTCGGTTCGCCAGCTTCGAGGCATACAAGGATTTCTTGGCAGACAAGGCAACCGGGAAGACGTCCGTCGGTAACATTTTCATCTGTGCGTTTCACCTTTTTGCCCCTTGACATTCGTCTGATAAACTTTCGGTCTTTTGACATCAAACAGCTGGTTTGGGCGCCGGTATTACGGAAGCTGTCGCTGTTGTGTGTCCGATGGAGGTCGTGAAGATCCGGTTGCAGGCGCAGATGCACTCCCTCGCTGATCCCCAGGAAATTCCCCAGTACCGGAACGCTGGACATGCCGTGTACAAGATTATTCGCGAGGAGGGTTTCGGGGCTTTATACCGAGGGGTTTCCCTGACGGCTCTCAGGCAAGCTACGAACCAAGGTGCTGTGGGCATCAGATGCCGTGTTGAACGTCTTGTGCTGACAGGTCATAGGTGTCAACTTCACCGCGTACCAGGAGCTTAAGAAGTTGGCAGCCAAGTTCCAGCCTGATGTTGAACAACTCCCATCTTATCAGCATATGTTGATCGGTCTCATCTCCGGTGCAATGGGTCCTTTCTCCAACGCTCCCATCGATACAATTAAGACTCGTAAGGAGCTTACCGGTCACCTGTTGCCAACCGCGCTAAAGTTACCGATCCATCATAGGTTTGCAGAAGTCACCAGTCACACCCGGCCAGAGCGCGTTTCAAAGGATATCCGTAATTTCCCTCGATATGTGGCGCCGAGAGGGCTACCGAGCGTTCTACAAGGGCATCACTCCTCGTGTCCTCCGCGTCGCCCCCGGACAGGCCATCGTATTCGCCGTATACGAGCGAGTGAGCAAGTTCATCGAGAAATTGCAAAGCTCGCAAGGTGTGGAATACTCTGAGTGATTCGTCCCGTCCGATCCCCCCCCCCCCCCTCTCTGTTTATAGGTTTAGTTAATCTTCTCGCTCGCTCCCCGCTAGGGGGTCGGGTGGCAAGAATATTGTTATATTCCAATCGTATGTTGTGCCTCTGCGTTTCACTGTGGCGCGCGAAACACGGTCGTCGGCCCCCATAATGTATCCTTCCGCAATCATTCATAGACCACAGTGGACTATGTTTTGTACCCTTTCCAATAAACATATCCGTATGGTACACCCCATTCCCTGAGCTGAGGATGATCTTGGACAGTCCCATGTGATCGATTCATTCCGCGCCTCTTCTTGAGCTCGATCCCATTGTCCTCTCCCCCAGATTGGAAAAACCGAAAACGACAAGTACAATAGTCAAATCGTTGAATTTGGACAGGAACGCGGAGATCAACGATTTGGGGGCGCTACTCCCATGTCTCCTCCGCGAGGAAGGTTAAATCACGGCCCGCAAGCGCTGATCCAGGGCAGATTTACCCTCAAATTACAGACGAACGACCGTTTCTCAACGTGATGCGTCCCCAGTTCAATTATCCATGGCCGTGGAGGATAAACTTTCGGGGAAGTGGAGAGTTTTAAGTTGGTTTTGAAGAACAACGCAAGCGGACCACGGCTAGCCACAAAGGAGAAGACGATATGATGATTCGTTGTTTTCTACTTCGCAAACGAGGTAACACGCTACGGAATTTCAAAATATGGATCCCGGCAGCGACTTGTGGTCAGCCAGCTCCGAGTCATCAGCCCCGTTCCTCCATTCCGCTCTTTCGGGAGGGTGTGTAGCCTTGAGCCTACTTCCTGGTACCCATAAAGTTTGGACTTCTCCATCAGTCATTGGCCACCCGTGCCACTCCTTGTGCGGTTTGTGATCACAAGTTTGCCACCCAAAGAAGTCGAAACTCCATTCAAACGCGTCGGGATTTGACCCTGATGGGACGAGCAGACGCGTCGCGAGCCTCCAAGGTCACATCGCGCCACGACGAAACGCGTGTTTTGAATCCGAGAGCCTCCCGTCCACCATGGCTTTGCCAAAAAAGGAACGTGATGTTTGTTCTAGTTCGGTTCGCCCTTCAAAACCCTGGCGCGCTAACGGGTGGCCCGTTAGAGTACAGGTTCAAAGCCATCCATGTGCCTGGCTCTTGCAAGTTGCCGCTCCATGGCTCCTGCGCGTGGTGATGCGCGACAACATCCTCTGGGCCATTGCACGGATCGGAATGGCATATAAACCCCACCGCGACTTGTGGTCCCTACTTATCTCGTCGCTCTGCCCCTCCACACGCCTTCATCGATTAAACCAACGCTCACCTCTTGCTGTGCACACCCAAACCCAACAACCGCCCAAACCATGGCCATGTCTTCCACCAACGCCGCCATATCCAATGTTCCACCCGTTCCCTCTTCCCTCTTTTCCAACAGATTCCAGCCTCTTGAGGGGTTATTACACGACGAGGAGGCCACCAAGCTAGATCCCGAGTTCCAGGCGCAAGGGGTATACAAACCGCCACACATGCGTTCCCCCTGTGAGTCCGTGGCGTCCATAACCGGATCAGACCCCATGGCCAGCAGCAAGCCCACCGTTTGTCCAGCACACGGTTCAAGCTTGGACCGTGAGGGGAAAGGGACCTCCCACCCTCGCATGCCACAAACCACTAGTTCCGCCCCTGGATCCGCCATGTTCGGGTTCGGTGAAGCGAGGAAGAAGATACACGAGGAACTCCTGAACGTTCGTAAGGCAATGGAAGAAATGGAGATAATAGAGAAAGAGTTTCTTGAGGAGGAGGCGCGCTTCGAGCAAGAAATGCAGGCACTGAGAAGTGCAGGTTTGACGGACAAGGAAATACGGGAGATGATGGACTGGACCCCCGCAAATTTCCCACCAAGGCCGCCATCCGCCAAGCCATTGGATGCTAACGTAGGTGTTTATTGGATTTTCCTGCGTTGGGGAGGGGACTTACCCTGGGTTCGACAGAGCGTTATGGTAGACTTAGGACGCGTTAACCTGGGTTCTGAGCAGGGGGTCGAGCGACCTGCAAAAACCCACGAGGAAAAACCGGCACAACAGACCGAAGAGGAGCTGGTGAACAGGACACCTATTCCCGGAGGTCCGATGTACTCCTCGGTTAATCATTCGAGGGGCATACACCAGAACGGGAAGTATGGCCACGTTACCCCCTCCACAACTCCAGCGAACAACGCACACCAGAATTCCTTCATGCACCAGGCAACGAGTTGGAACGAACAGGCGCAGGTCTATCCGGGGGCCACAGGTCGACACGGATCAATTCCCCCTAGGTTTCAGATGCCTAGCCAAATCTACCAAGCAACTCCTGGGAAGAGGTTCAACTCGTCTGTGGATTCTTTGCCACCCAGATTCCGCCAACCACCCGCCTACAACCAGTCGGTCCCCCTGCATTACCAGAACGTCGTTCAGACCAGACCTAATGATACTGTCCCAATCGGTCATCCAGGCCCCTGGCCACTGGTCCCGAACCAGCCTCAGAGCTCGACTCCAAACCACAGCTTTCGGCCAGTCGCTATGCCGCCTCCCCCTCGCCCGTACTTCTACGAAGTGGACTTGGTCTTCGACTTCGAAGGAGTCGCTTTGTCGTCAAATTGTAACCGGGACGTTTTCGTCAAGACCTATTGGAAGATGAACGGGTTCTCGCCAAGCCAGGCAGCATGGGCAGCATGGGCTAGCGTGGTGGATAAGGTGAAGCGTTCGCAGCAGCACGAATACCAGAAAGCAGTGGAGTCTGCGAGGGAGCAATACGGGGCCGGAAGTAGACTGCCCAAATGGTGCCCCAACTCGATGGAAGATCACCCCGGCTCTGAGCCTGGTTATTCCTCTTCTTTGTCCGACGCGTCGACGAAAGTGGCATCCTCGAGGACTTCCGAAACGGGTGACGAGAGAAGTGCAGTGGTGAGCGTTGTCGGGCCAAGTGGAGGGCGGGGGGTTAAGGTTCTGCGAGTTCAGAAACGATGGAAGGATATTACAGACAAGACTTGGGCGTTCGGAGAACCTCCTAGGCAGGACGACCCAGAGCACTACATGACTCATGTCGTCGAAAAGATGGGATGGCAGGTCCATGACCCTCGACCCGAATGATTCTTCTTCAGATGGACAGAATTTTCTCCATGCTTTCGAGTTTCCATTTTCGCTATGCGTCTTCTATCTTATTCCCATGCACAATGTTGTTTATATCAAGTAGCGGGATGGTACTGTAACAAGTTAGTGAAGCAAGTTAGTTTAGAATATGCCCAAACACGAACCTATGCGGACGATATTTCTCCCCTCAGATACAGCAGGTGTCCAGCAAGTGCGATCCCTCGTATGTCTGTAAGGGCCTGCTATTGCAGGGAACAAAGACACGTTGTCCGACAAAGGACATGGTGGATGACGAAGATTGACTCGTTTCGGATTCACGCGAGCCACCAGCACGCACCCAGTCCACCGTGCAATACCACGTCAATCTCTCTTCCCCCAACCACGACGGCCACCCAGTTGGTGATCTCGCTCCAAGCCCCAGTCAGCACCCATGGGGCTCTTCAGTAACTGGTTTAACAAGGTACGTCCTCCCGACCGTCCGATGACGTTGGTGGCTCACGTTCCGCCTCGTTCATTTCCCATCTTACAGAGTAAACCGGACGACTATGAACAAATCCTGGCCTCTCTCGAACTAGATATCCAGAAGCGTCAGACGCGTCTTTCGGAAATCAGACTTCGGGAACGCAGGACGACTCTCAAAGTCACGCTTTACACACTCGCATTTTGGGTCGTTTACGTCAGTCTGTGGTATGCCCAGGTCCTGCCTATCTTTAATGGGCACAGGCCAAACACCGCGTTCGAGAAGTTTGTGAAGGGGGTGCCGGTACTCATTGGGCCGATATTGTAAGCCACTTTGGGTCCGGATCACCGGTTTGTTGACTAAGGTGGACCGTTCGCAGGATATTGTTCGCAAGGAGGATTGCGCAAGTATGGTATACTAGGATTGGAGACGCGGAAGGTATTGTCCAGATGTCGAACGCGTTCATTCAAACTCACAACTAGGCGTCCATAGAGAAGACCCTCGTGATACTTCGCAAACAACAACGCGAAAAGATCGAGGAGATCAAAAAGAAAACAAACTATTACACCACCAGAAACCTCCTCGACCGGTATGACGAGTCTGCCTCAAGCCCGGGAACTCCTCCACAGCGAAGGCAAGCCGTGCCTCAGACCCCTGTCCAGCCTCTCCAGCGCCAGCCCAACCAGAAGCACCGTCAAGCCAAGCCGCAGAGTGCCCCTGCTCCTCCCACCTTACAGACTCCCTTTACGCGTACGTTTTCGATTTGGCGTTTGTTGATTATGTGAAGTTAACAATCCAATAACAATACTAGCCATGCCGCAGCCCCCACCGAGGAAACAATGGTATGATAAACTGGCAGACGCGATCTTAGGCGATGATGACACGGCTGGCTCCCCCTCCTCTCGATACGCACTCATCTGTCACAAGTGTTTTGTCCACAATGGACTGGTGAAGGAAAGCGCCTGGCAAGATACCCGTGAGTCTATATTATGCAAATTACGTCGTGCGCTGACGCTTTTCGTTGTTTCGTAGAGTATGTATGCTTCAAATGTGGCCACTTCAACCCCTCTGCTCGTTCTATCCAACAAGGCATCACGTCCGCTGGCCCGAGTCCCGTCTCAGCCGTGAACAGCCGAGGAACCAACGGTATCAACGGTTTCTCGCACTTGCCACTCAATCAGCCTTCCCCAACCCCGTTGCCGCAAGGGCGGTCTGGACTGTCCCCGGAGTCTGCGAAATTACGTCCTAGGAGGTCTTTCAAGCGTGAAGACGACGAAGATGTCAGCACGGAGGGGAACACTGCGGATATGGATGTCGACAACGATTCCCCCTAGGGACTACCATGGATGGTTTGTATTCTGTACACCTCGAACGTCCTCACACTCCCTTCCACTTTTTTCCTCTGTTCCACCCCCTTCTTCTCCGTCTTGAATTATCTCTTTCCCTTGGTTTTCGCAAGCATATCGAACACACTTTCGTTCTACTCGTGATTCCTCCTCGGTTCCCTGTTCCTTTCGGTTGATTGTCTCTCCCCTTCTCCACTTTTCTCCCCATCGAGTCGTAGTCCTTCGGAACATATGACTATACTGTAATGTCCTGTATTCTACTAAGACCAATGCAGAGTCCTCTCTTCACGTGCTCTCGCTGCCGGTTTGTCTTTCCTTACGTTTCTTCCTTGCGATCCGCGCGTCTCTTCCAGTTCGGCGGACATGCAACCGAACCAAACGGATCCTCCCACAGTGAGAAGACACGGATCTTGGACATTCGACTCCTTGACCTGATACTTTCATCTCTCAGCCAACCTTGCGAGTCGGGGCTTGCGTCCGCGGGTGGAGTTCATACGAAAACTGGTGGAAGTCGCACCACCTGAGGGTTTGGGTGCCACACTATTCACGACGAGGCGCTGCCACGGCCTTCTTTTCCTAGTTTTTTTTTTCGACCGGGTTGCAATACTGCGGCTCTATTGACCGGACACTCACCCATCCTTCCAACGTCAAGAACCGGTGACCTCCGATGGCGAATCTAGACGCATACCCGGAGATACCTTCACCTTCGGGTGCGTCCTTTAGGACCCTCGACGAAGCCACTCCCACACCTGGGCGCACCCGCTCCCCTACCCCCATTCGACCTGTAGATGAGAGATCGAAGTTGTTGGACCGTTCTCGGAGTGGTGAATACGCTGAGTACGGTGTAGTACAGGCGGAGAGGGCTGAACGAAAGAGGCGATCGTCAAGTTACGCCGTGATCAACACTGGGTCAACTTCAGGAGTGGGCTCTGTCACCATTGCTGGACTAAATGATGAAGATGTCGGTGAGCTCCCCTTTTTTCTTGTCTGTTCCCTGCCGTCATTTGCTGAAGCAGTACATTGGATGTACATAGCTGGTTTACCAGGACCTTCGAAGCCTGAGGCCAAAAAGCTTCCAGTCAGGAATTGGAGGAAGCGAGTGAGCTATTACGTTCCTGTAACAGCCTGGGCTCCTGGTTACTCCTGGTCCTTGTGCGTATTGCCCCACTTTTCACCGTGTTCTCTCCTCCACCCTGCGGCGGAGAGAACGAAGTAATCCCTATTTCCGGAACCCATTCTCACGTCTCGCTCTGCTTTTTCTCTTGGATCCTAGTCTCAGCGGGGACTTCTTAGCTGGGTTGACTGTGGCGTGTATCCTGATTCCCCAGAGTGTTAGTTACGGCACGTCTCTCGCGAGGCTGAGCCCCACCGCCGGTTTGGTATGTCATACGTCTCATTTCGCTTCTTATCACGTTCCGCTCACCTCTTTTATTCATATCACGTCCAATGACACATGCATACATCCAATCCGCAGTTCTCTGCATCTATTCCTGGAATTTTCTATGCGATGTTCGGCTCCTCCCGTCAACTAAACGTTGCTCCGGAGGCTGCCTTATCTCTTCTTGTTGGACAGGCCATTTCGGATGTCATGCGCAACGGGCATGAAAAACACGAGGATCTCACTGCTGTAGGCTACAAGGTCGCCACTGCGATTGCCCTGCAATCCGGATTGTTCTCTTTCTTGCTTGGGCTGTTTAGGCTGGGGTTCATCGATGTTATCTTGAGCCGCGCGTTGCTGAGCGGGTTTGTAGCTGCTGTCGGTATTGTCATTACGATGTGAGTACCGTCCCTCCTTCCCCGCGACGTGACCTTCCTCTCAAGCAGGCTGTTGTCATTGCAGCGAGCAATTGATACCTATGCTCGGACTCGCCCCTCTAGAGAAGACCCTCCGACCCAAGACCACAATGGACAAGCTCTTCTTCTTGATCGAAAATGCGCCTGGTCTCCACGGGCCGACCGCTGCGGTCGCTTTTGGGACATTTGCGGCGCTGGTGGCGTTGAGATACATTAAAGGCTCGTTCAAAAGCGGCTGGATCAGGGGGATTCCGGAAGTATTGATCGTCGTCATCTTCTCGACATGTGCGTTTTAGAAATTTCTGGGACCATTTGCATCTTGGCAGCTGACCGTTTGGTTGGAATTACAGTCCTCTGTGAGAAGTTCAACTGGAACAAAGACGGGGTCGATATTCTCGGTCCTGTATCCATCAACACCGGAAAATCCTTCCTCTCTTTTCCGCTAAGGGCAGAGAACAGGAAGTACCTCACGCAAACAACGTCTACCGCAATGTAAGTCCTATCCTTTGGACTTGGTGGTTTGTTATTAACGGATGAGGGCTAGATTGGCATCTGTTATTGGCTTCTTGGATAGTATCGTATCTGCGAAACAAAATGCGGCGAGGTTCCAGTATACCATCAGTCCTAATAGGGAGTTGGTTGCATTGGGAGTTGCGAATTTGGCGGGATCGTTCGTGCCTGGAACGTTACCTGTTGCAGGGTCCATCACCAGGTGGGGGAACCATTCCTTTTTTCCGCCAGAATTCGTGTGAGGTCTCTGAACAGGTTTGTGATGTAGGTCGAGGATCAACGGAGAGGTAGGAGCGCGGACCCAGATGGCCAGCTTGGTCTGTTCCGGTTTCGTGCTTCTCGCCACTTTCTTTTTGCTTCCGTGGCTGTATTACTTGCCGAAGGCAGTTTTGGCTTCCATGTAGGTTTTGTCTCCTTGGTAGCGTTCCGCTGTTAAGTTTGCTTACGGGATTACGTAGCGTGTGTTTGGTGTTGATCAGCCTCCTGGCCGAGATTCCAGAGGCACTGGGATACTATTGGGGGTCAGTTTATTCCCCTGATCAATGCTGGACGTACTTAACTCCGCGTTTGTTCACAGGATGCGAGCATGGATCGACATCGGACTTATGTTCCTCACTTTCACGTTGACGATTGGCTGGAGCGTCGAAGTCGGGGTGGCAGGCAGTATCGTTATCTCGTTGCTCCTCGTCATCCACAGGTCCTCTAAGGCGAGGCTGATGATTCTCGTGAGTCATCGACTCTGTACTCCTCGTCCGGATTTGAGACTGGACTGACAGTATGATTTAGGGAAGGATTCCTGGGACGGACAGGTGGAGGCCGATTAGTGAAGATCCTGAAGCGATGGAGGATTCTGCGTCTGGCACGTTGATCATAAGGATTAGGGAGAACTTGGACTTCGGTTCGTACAATCCAAAACTTCGCCGGCCCCATCCCCACGCTCTGATATGAACTTCTCAACTCATTCAGCTAATACGGCGCAGTTGAAAGGTCTGTTTGCTGGCTGTGACTATTATAGGTAGATCTGACCAGCGGGCTCACCACACAGAACGACTGAGGCGTTTGGAGTTGTATGGGCACGGTAGGAGTCACCCGAGTGATGAGCCCAGGAGACCGCGGGCTACGGTTTTGATCTTCCACATGGCCGATGTCGAGACCGTCGATGCTTCGTGTGTATGCTCTAATCTCGTCAGCTCCCAATCCTGACATTTGGTTACCCCAGAGCTGTGCACCTTTTCTACGAGCTGGTGGCCACCTACAAGGTATTGTTCACGTAACCCCTCAGCGCTATCATGACCTCAGTTGTGTGACCGTGCTGTTTTTAGAACCGAGAGGTTGGCGTGTTCATCACCCACCTCCGAATTGGGCCTTACAAGATGTTCGAACGTGGAGGGATTGTAGAATTGATTGGACATCATTCGTTCTACGCTAACGTTGCCACCGCCGTCGCGCAAGTGCACGGCAGCGAGACAAGCTCGACTCAATGATCCTTGTTAGAGGACGATTCCTCACAAGGATGCAGGCAGGGATGAAAACTACGATGCGAGGATTGGAATGGAAGGGGGTGAACTGTTTAATATCAATGGTTTAGAAAGGAACATGCCTGACTGAGACGATTGGGGTGTATTTCGATTTGCAGATGGATCTTGCATTGTGATGGATCTGTCCAATACACGCGGAGAATCCTGTACTTCCATACGTCCCCCTACTAGGGGACCGGGGAAGGGTCCCTCGAGGACCCTGTTCTCCACATTCTCGCCTGGCATGTAGTAGACCCTAGATCCCAAAACTGCGATTTGTGGAATATCATCAGTTGCGAATCCGAGCTCAATCGCGTGGCATGCGGATGTGCTCTTCTGTGAGCGGGCCTCGTATACTGGAAAATTCGGGGGGGGGAATTTCATCAGGACCTGTGATTGCTGCGGCCGCGCCAAACCTTCAAAATCCAAACGGGGCCACGAGCTTTCGCGGTTCATCGTCAACGAATCTGGATCCCCGGGCAAGCCTCTCGGGATTGACGGCATGAGTCTGACTGAACACCTCATCGCCTATTCAGATAAAGAGGGTGACCCCTTCCGCTACCTCACCCTGGGATGGAACAATTCTTCGGGAGGAACCTGAAGGACCGGAAAAGAAATAGGAGGAAGAACTGCGATCCATGGGCGGAGGTTTGTTTGGTCGGGTTATGCCGGACCTTGGATGAATTTGGGTGAGATGTGTTAGATGTGGCCGTACCTCCGACGAAACGATCAGAACAGAGTCAGCGGGATTTCATTTATCCCGGGGGATAAGCGTAGATGCGGCCAGTCAAAAGCCCTCCTTACCGCCATTTTCACTTCCAAGTTCGACGTCAATTTTGTGTGAGCTGACTATGAGATCTCCAGGTATCCTCAGGACGAGGCGAAGCGAACTAGTTAGATCACAAGAGCGCTTTGCCGCTGGCGGAAAGCGTGGTACGGTGGATGGAGAGGC
>Ga0307517_10007035_pt1 | contig 16508 bp, 16 predicted proteins | sample 23_EM_MG_FD_194515 | JGI IMG/M metagenome (GOLD analysis project Ga0307517, IMG submission 194515) | Populus trichocarpa ectomycorrhiza microbial communities from riparian zone in the Pacific Northwest, United States - 23_EM | ecosystem: Host-associated > Plants > Roots > Unclassified | place... | reverse complement strand
TCCCATTCCGTCAACCCCGAGTCACCACCACCGATTGAAACTTTCCCTGTGTGGCATGATCTGGTGGAGAAATGCCGAAAAAACAGCACGGAACCATCCAGTCTTCGGCACCGCGAGGTATACCGATGGCCGAACATTGCACATTAGGGCACGGTGACAATTGTCCGCGATTGGTTCCGGTCCAGGATACGGCACGCGGGGACGCCGTCGTCCGAGGTTGCCTCGCAGTCGATTCCACCCACAGGCTTCGAAATTCGGCATCGACAACTTGACTTCGGACTCAAACCACTGCGAAGCCCTACCTTGAGGCCGCTCTTACAGTACGATCCTACTTACAACGCTCGCGATCCCAAACTGCTGCTTTGAATCCGCTCAGGGATGAGCGAACCCCAACGCATTCCCAGGCTCGCTCGGACGAATTCGGAACGGGTCCTCAGCAGGTTCTTGTCTCCGATCCATCCGGCACCCATGCCCGAAAAAAACGCAACCGACACGATCGCCTCAACTCGGACTCACCAGATTTCCGATATTTACTTATTTCCGTGCCACAAAGGTCCACGGTGCTATCCTGCCCACCTCAAGAAATTATCCCCCACGAAGCACCCACGCAGCTGCGTTTTGGACATGACACTGCCGTATCTGTATCTCCTTCCCTATCTCCCATCCCGCGGCCGTCCGATTCGCCCACCGAGGTCAAGAGCCCATCGTGATAATGTTCAAGACGGCTGCTGTTCCTTGGTCTCTCATCGATCATCGCTCGTCCGAACAAGCGAAAAAGGTTGTAAAAAGGTGAACGACCAGGCCCTCACGTAAACACCTAAGTTGTAACGTTGGCGAGGAATAGACAATTACACGAGACAACATCGTAACCGTCGGTATTATACATGATGCATGATAAGTTATATGCCCATACCCACCTTTCAGCGAGCGACAACACATAACCCACGCGCATGCGGCGATGATGAGGAGTATACAGATATATCACAACAGCACGAATGTGGATAGCAAAGGCACTTCCCGCCCGATCTGTAGTGGGAAGCACACAAAAAGCAATGCGGACGGAGAGTCTGTTCCATCCGGTTTGGACAGCTGCTGCCCAGTCCTAACCCAAAGTCATATATATACCCAGCCTAGGCCCCGGAACCCCCGGCCTCAACCGTAGGCCTCGCAACGGGCTGCATCTCAAAGCGCATCCTGCCGACATCCGTGGTTTCGATGTGAGCGAAGTGGTCCACATGCCATTCGACCACAGATCGTCTGTCGGCCGACTTTTTCAACGATAGGACCATTCGAGAGACCATCATTGGGAGGAACCTGTGGAGTTTGGTGGGTTCCAGTCTCTCATTGACCGTGGGCACCGAATGACACGTACAGGTTGTTTCCCCTGAAATAGACTAGTCAGTCTCTCATTGGTGAATCACGCGCGGGTGAATGCGAAATGAACTCACGATCCAGGCGTTAACTTCAAGCTATCCTGTTCACCAGAGAGCTCAGGATCGTAAGAAATGGTTACATGTCCCGGACGAGATCGTGATGCGACATACCCTCGCAAGGAAGATAAACATCACCAAAGTGAGATGCGAAGTAAAAATCACTGCAAAGTAAACCATAGCGTCCTCAACGATCGTCCCGATGATTCCTGTAAGCCTGAGCTCCTTCGCCGATGAAGGCGGCAGGGACCTGTAAGCGGAAACCACGATGGCGATGAAAGCGCAGGAATCGAACGTCAGCGATAGTGTCGTGTAAGCCGATTCGAGTCTGATGTTTGAAGCGAACAAGCAGATGTAGATTGCGTCGAGCCTGATTTCTGGAGTCTTCATCGCTATAGGAAGCAAGGAAGAAAGTGAAGATCCATTCAGGTCTCCGACACACGGATGGGGTGGGTTCGGAGGTCTTACCTGTGTTCTCAGGTGACGCTAGGAAGACTGCGCCGAGGATGGTTTGTACCGTCGTTAGAGTGACGAAGAACCCGGCAACGATGCGATTCCGCCGTGTCAGCGCGTAAATGCTGTCGGGAAACCGTTCGCTCAGGACCAGACCTTTCCGAATCGAACAAGTGGGGTTACCGAATAACCAGAAATACTTGTGCGACGAATGTCGTCCAACAGAAGAAAATGATCCCAAGGATTGCTGTTTTTTTGCATCTGAGGAACGGCTTCGGCGTTTTGAAACATCACCAGGACCTTAGTGTGCTCACACCTGTGATAAACGAAGGTCATTGACGATGTATATGGTCAAATGGGTATGGTCGTACCGATGTGGGATATATCAGACTGATGGCTGGAGTTGTTGAAAGTCAGTAGGCCGTCCAAGGTAGAGTGTGGCGTGTTCGCAACGAACCAGTGTCCGTCCATCCGACATAGAGCATTGGGATGTACCTGTTCTGCGAGGACCGATCGGCAATCGTTGAACACCGTGCGCGAAAGAGTGTTTACCAGAATAAACAAATAGAACACTTTTGTCGACTATCAGCGATGGCCGGACTAAAACTACGGCGGATGCTCACGCCATGTCCTCTTGCCTTGCCAGATGTATTCGACCTACCCAAGCAATTTAAGCGAGGGTCATGAATGTGATACCGGGCAACAGGAACCGGCTCTCACCTCGTCCGGTAATGTCAAGAAGTAATCATAGATGTACAATGCCTCGGTACCAACCGTATAGTACTAAGAGGGAGGTGCGCATAATTGGGTAAGTGTGGTCGAGAGCGTCGCCTACATCTGTGAGATGGTACGTACCTTCGTCCCGATACTGAGAGGCAAAGAACGGATAACGTTAGATGTTGGGCGATGATGGTAAGTTCTGGTGATGGGGATGTATGGACGTCGAAAGCTCGACACTTACATGTCAAAACCGAGTTGGTCTAGATTGTTGAAAGAATCTGACATGACGGTTGGAACAGACGAAGAGGGAACGGGAGGGGGGACGGGAACGTGCAACCGGGACCCCAACGTGGTTGTATATTGTGGGGGGGGAGGCGGAGGTACGGGTGCCCAACGGCCAAAGAGTTTTCCATAGTCGGCCGATATGAGAATTTTCAAGTTGCCTCCCGGTTGAGAGAAAATTTGAGTTCCATACACTCGTGACCCCCTTGATATCAGCCTTCGGAGAAACAAAATAAGGAGAACGGGGCATGTGTCCAGGTTGGCCATATGAGAACTGGACAATTGAAATCCACTGCACATGATGCTCGAACGTAATCAAGGCTTGGATCGCAATAAAACCGCATATCCTGGATATCGGAGTTGATTGGGGACGGCCACTGCAGTGAGAGAGCAAGTCAAGGTCAAGGCCAGCAAGTGGTGGGACGAGAGAAGGAGAGAGAGTTGGAGGGGAAGGTCATCGTACTACTAACCTCTGATCATCACAGCTCCCCTTTGGTCCCATGCCCAGCTAAACACTACCACTCGGCGCATTCTTGTCGGGTCCCCGGCTACACTTCAATGCGAAAGTCACGGGGAGGATATTGGTGGCATCCGGCGTCAACCTCCCGCATGATAAGTCTCTTTCTCTGGGGACCGGCAATCCGCTGCCAGATCTGCTTCCGAGGGGCCCGTTGCAGGATATCCCGTGGATCTTAGTTAGATTCATGGAACGTATGTCCAGCTCGAGATCAACGCACCGTCCACGGCAGGACAAAGTGTACTCATAAATGACCATTGGGTTTTGCACACACTCAATTCGCTTCAAATTGCCCGGGGGCCAGGAACTTGAGATTGAGCACGTTTCTGGCTTTTTTGGCTAGGGTTCCGTTAGCAATTCTCTGCCACGCCCCTAAGCAACCGTCGCGAACTTCTGCCTTGACTATTAGCGTAGTTCTACATAGTTAGTAACAGTTATCAAAAGCGTACATAACGGTCCAGTTCGGCATCTAGCACTTCTATCATAACCCTAGTTTTGGCTCTACAAGTGCGCTCTTTCTAAGAATACTTATGAATCTAGGGTACACCGATGATGCTCCGTAGTTGAATGCTGCATCTTGGGGAATGCTGATGGCCTTGTACGCAACCGGTTCTAGTCCAACTACGGTACGAGGTGCGGCATGCGCGGGAGGCCGTCCTCCGAAGTCCTTAAGGTCGCTCTTATTTCCGACGCCCGCGATCTCTAACTGTTGTTTTGAATTCGCTCAGGGATGAAAGAACACCCTCCCCTCATCTCATCTCTTGGGACCAGATGGCAACGCTGTTCTGCCCCTCGTGTTCCAACCTCATTATCTCTGCCGAGACAGAGTTCAATAAATGGGCGTGCAACACCTGCCCCTACGAATTCCCAATCACAAAACCCCCCATGTTTTTCCGTTCTTCGCCTCGGAACCTCGTCACTAAACCGCCCGTTTTCTTTTTTTTTTTCCAGTCTACCGGTGCGTCCACCTCCATCACACGCGGACCATGCTCGTTTGTGACTTTCTCAAAACCTTCCATCTCCAGCTGTGCGGGTTGCGCTTACCGGCGGTGGAGAGAAAACTGAGGTCGCAAAACGGTTTGTTGATACGGTATTGTTACATCTTATGTGTATATACCCTAACATGCAACGGCAATGCCACGTTGGGGATAGTCTAAACGGTATATAAAATGCCAAACAGAGGACGTGAAAGCAGGATGGTATATCGGTCCCCCGCCCGATCAACATTTTACACCCTGCAGGTAAGGTCTGCGTCAATCATAGCAAGGGTGGCACCACCCCAACTCTGTCCCATCGATCAGCTTCCCCGTCTTCACCGAACTCATAACCGAGCCGAAGGAGGGTATACGTGAAAGTCAACTAGAGACACCAGACCGGTCGGCCCTTCAGCTCTTTCATGACCGCCTTATCAGAGCCCCGCCGTTTAACCCACGTCCTTGGCAAGTCCCGCAACGGAGTGGGTTGATTCGATCGTAGAAGTAGGAAAGCAGGAGGATTTTTCCCGTGGGGAACGTGTCCATCGAGTTTGGCTGATACACGCCGTTGAGTGAGCAAGGCTTGACTTCGCAGACACTACAACATGACCAATACACAGTTGCAGGGAGAGAAAAGTTCAACTCACACGCCCCTGGCCACGACGAGCTGAATGAATCGGCTGCAGCTTTCGAAACCACGGTATCAGCCCCATCCATCGAAAGCACCCTCTAATTCTCTCCTTCCCCAATTTTCACGCCGTCCTTGGTTCCGCTCGCCAAGCAAGGGTCAGCGATGACTCTCTTCTTGCCAGGGTCCTTACGTTCAGGAGCCAAAAACTCGACGGGCTTGTGAACGCGTTCCTTGGCCTGCTTCAACCCGTACCCGAGATACGGGTGCTGGAAAGGACGTGCTTCTCTCCACCAAACACGAGGCCATACTTGTACTCTCCGTCCTTGAGCATCGAATCCGGTCGCTTCTCGTTGAAGGCAGTTTGGGTGGGTGCACCCCCGAGACCCAGAACGACGAAGGTGGGTTTCTTTTCGGGAATCCTTTGGTTTCCGGGAGGAATAGCAGTGCTGCCGAGACTCCCTCGTCCTTCCCATCCATAATCATCATGTCCTCGTTCGACCTCAAGTGGAATTCATACTTCTCCCTCAGCCCTTGCGCGACAGCATCCAAAACTTCCACAAATCCTTGAGCACGATCCTGACCACCTCATCCACCAACTCGTCCAAGCTCTCCGCAGCCTGCTAAGGGCTCGACTTGTACGACGAAAGTCCAGGTTGCCGCTGCTTGAAAGCTTCATACTCATACGCCGTAGAAGGTCCGTAGCTGCTGAATTTGTGGATATGGATGCGCGAGCCTGCAGTGGGTCCGGCGTCGATTATCAGCGCGCATTGCACGAGTGGAAGGTTTGGTTTGTAAGGTGTGGTGCAGTGGACGGTTTTCAATAGGTCTGGATCGTCTTCGGGAGATGTGGGTGTTTCGAACGTTGAGAGCCTGTTATCCCCGGTGTTCGTTTCAGGTTAGGGGGGGGGGCGGGTGTTCTTGGCCGGTGCCTTGCCCGGCATTGTCAGGAGGGGTGGGGCGGTGAGGATCGCCATGAGGGGACGTGTGCCATTATATAACAGAAACTAAACGGGGAGTGAACAAACTCGTCAAAGGGCCAAGACACAGACGTACATGGCATTTCCTTTCCTCCAAACACCGCTGGAGTTTCCCCCAGCCCCAAAGAGACAGACGAGTGTGACGAGCCAAACAGCGGGCTTTTTCCGCGCATAGTTCCTTCCAACGAAGCACAGAGAGAATCGTCGAGGTCAGCGAGGGGCGGACAGGCATGAGAGGGAAGGAGGCAAGGTGGTTGGTACCGATTAGTTCTGGACGACGCTCCTCGACCGAGACCTTCCCGTGACCTCCTCAGGGTGACACGCAGATTCCTTACTACGACCGCATTTCTCAAGATATTAGGAAATACTCATAGTGTGCAAGAGACTGAGTCCTATAGTAACTACCGGTCAGGTGTCTGAGTGTATGAACAAGTGTGCCCCGAGAAAATTATGGGTGGCTCATTGAGTGATCCATGCCTGTATGAATCCAGCCTAGACCTCAACCGCAGACTTTCCAAAGGTCCGCATCTCAAAGCTCGTGATGCTGACGCCCATGGGTCTGGCGCGAGTGAAGTGGTCCACACGCCATTCGGCCACAGATCGTGGGTCGACTGACTTTTTCAACGATAGGACCAGTCGAGAGACCATCATTGGGAGGAACCTGCAGAATGAAGTGGAGTTGGGTTGGTTCGAGTCTCTTTCTCGGACCACATTGACCGTGGGCGTTGAATGGCACGTACAGGCTGTTTCCCCTGAAATAAATTAGCTAGTCAGTCTCATTGAAAGACACATGCGGGTGAATGCGAAATGAACTCACGATCCAGGCGTTATCTTCAAACTATCCTGTTCACCGAAAAAAGAGATCATTATATATCCCAAACGGGGTCATGATGCGACGTACCCTCGCGAGGAATATAAATATCGTCAAAATGAGATGCGAGGTGAAAATCACCGCAAAATAAATCGTTGCGTCCCGGACGACCGTCCCAATGATACCCGTAAACCTGAACTTCTTTATCGAGGAAAGCGGCAGAGATCTGTAGGCGGAAACAACAATGGTGATGAAAGCGCAGGAATCGAACGTCAGCGATAGTGTCGTGTAAGCCGATTCGAGTCTGATGTTTGAAGCGAACAAGCAGACATAGATTGAATCGAGCTTGATTTCTGGAACCTTCAAAGCTATAAGAAGCAAGGAAGAAAGTGAAGATCCATTCAGGTCTCCGACACACGGATGGGGTGGGTTCGGAGGTCTTACCTGTGTTATCAGGTGACGCGAGGAAAACTGCGCTGAGGATGATTTGTGCCATTGAAAGCATGACGAAGAATCCGGTAACGATGCGATTCCGCCATGTCAGCGCGTAAATGCTATCGGGAAGCCGTTCGCTCAGGACCAGACTCTTCTGAATTAGAGAAGTGGGGATTACCGAACAATCAGGAATACCTGCGCGACGAACGTCCCCCAAACGAGGAAAACGAGCACAAGGATCGATGTTTTATCGCACCTGGGGAATGAGGTTGGCGCTTTAAAACATCACCAGGGCCCTGATGTACTCACGCCTGTGATAAACGAAAGTCAGTGACGATGCATGCGGTAAAAAGGGTATCCTTGTACCGATTTGGAGTATATGAGATTAATGACTGGGGTTGTCGAAAGTCAGTCGGCCGTTCAAGGTGGAGTTGGACGTATTCATGACGAACCGGCGTTTACCCATCCGACATAGAGCATCGGGATGTACCTGTTCTGCGAGGACCGATCAGCAACCGTTGAATATCGTACGCAGAAGAGTGCTCACCAGAATGAACAAATAAAACACTTCCGTCGACCGTCAACGATATCCACACTAAAAAACTGCGGCGAGTGCTCACGCCATGTCTTTCTGCCCCGCCAGGCGTACTCGACCTACCCAAGCGATTTAAGTGAGAGTCATGAATGTGATGCCTGGCAACGGGAATCGCCTCTCACCTCGTCCGGTAATGTCAAGAGGTAATCGTAGATGTACAATGCCCCGGCAGCAGTTACATAGTACTAAGGGGGAGGTGCGTATAATGGGGTGAGTTATGATAGATTATGTCGCTTGGGTCTGAGATGATATGTACCTTCGTCCCGATGCTGCGAGAGGCGAAGAACGGATAACGTTAGACATTGAGCATTGAGTGGGGACAGTCTGGTGACAGGGATGTGTGGACGCCGAAAGCCTGACACTTACATGTCGAAACCGACTTGGACCAGCTGGTCGGGGGGAATTGACATGAAGGTTGGGACAGACGGAGAGGGAACGACCGGGGAATGGGGGGGGGGGGGGACGAGAACGCGCAACTGGGACGCCGACCCGGCTGTATATTGTGGAAGGAATGGGAGATGCGAACGCCCAGCAGCCCACAGGTACTCCGTAGCCTGATAAGACGAGATACTTCAAGGTTCGCGCAGATGCCCAGCAGTCGAGGGAAAGATTTGGTGAGTCCACGTTCGCGATCCCTTGGGGTCCGTCACCGAAAGCGGGGAATAAATGAGAACGGAGTCTGTGTCCTGATCCGTCAGAGCCGCGACCATGTGAGAAAGTAGGCTGGGAAGGATGTCGGGCTCTTTGGTGACGGTCTGCATTTGGCGACGGCCGCAAGCTAACGGGTGACATTAGTACTTCGATGGTCGATCGAAGCTAGCACTGACACCAGGTTCCGGCCTGTGTGGGAACAGACCGAATCAATCCGGCTCTGGGGTACATGCACTCTATGTATTGTGCAGGGTATAACAGCGGGTTCGAATGAGGGTCACCTATGTTTTTCGGCCTTTGCGACGTTGGAACTCGGGCTCAACGTCAACGCATGATAAAGTCGGGACCCGTCACCATACTTGGGCCCAAAGGTTTTGGCCGTCTCGACCCGAAACAGTGGAGTGGCCGCCCGTGCAGACCAGGCTCACTAGAACACTGGACATCCGTCCCAGTCCCAATTCAGAGGTATGCTCCCCCCCCCAAACTCCCCCCTGAAGGCCTCCACCGCCACCTCCTCCACCCCTCCTTGACCAGGCCTTCTCCACCGAGGGCATCTCGACACTCCGTTCCAACTCTGTTCCGTCCCGCGAGACCTTGATCTCCCGATCGTGATTCCACGGGTTTCTGAGGTACCTCGTCCTGTAGAATGGAAACCTCTCCGCCCTAGCTTGATCCACTGCAGCCTGAATGGTTCTCTCCAAGTCGGAGGTCCCTCTGCTCGGTTGTCGATCGCACACGCTCGGGAGATCTCCGATACTTACTTCCGCACCCCTTTCCTATGGAACTGCCACGATGATCTATGGTGCCACCACGCTCATCTCTGAAGAGCACCCTATAACAAAGCGCCTGTGCAACTGCGATTTCAAACCTGAGGGCTAAGTGTTCCCTCCCACTCGCCGATAACGAGTTCACGACCAATCCGGACACCCAGGAGTGAATTCGTTACCCCCGTACCCATATCCCCCCCGTTCCCTATGTCCAGTTTGGTATCGTTATAATGTTCAGGTTTCTTGGTCGCTCATCGTTCACTCGAACAGGTGAAAAAAACGGTGTGCACCTCGGGCTTCCCGAAGAGCGGCGTTTTAAAAGCTGCTCACCCACTTAATTCTGCTCTCAGACTCGCGATTGAAGTCCCTTCCCGGTCCCTTCGCACCCGCACCAAGAAGATGAAGACGTAGGCCGTACACAAGGTGTAAGCTATGTGGTGTACAACACTGAGCATCATGAATGATTCGGCTCTCGAGGAAAACCAGTACTCCCGTTACCCATATGACCAAACGACCCAACTTCAAAGGACAGAGGCAGAATCGCGAACAAACGATACAAGAGTGAGATGCTATAAACGGGCCCCACGTCAACGTCTAAGTTATAAAGCCAACGAGGAAAAGGCGACTACGAGACAACATTGTAACCGTCGGTGTTATACATGATGCACGACGCACGATAAACTACATAACCATAACCATAACCATAACCACCCCTCAGGAAGCAAAAATACATAAACCACGCGCATGCGGTGATGTTGAGGGGCGTATAAATACATGTACCATGAGCACAACAACACGAACGTGGATAGGGAAGGCAATTTTCGCCCGATCCGCAGTGGGAAGCTCGCATAAAACAAGACAGCACAACGCCGCCCAGAGGGTCCGTTCCATCTGGCACAGGCGGCCACTGCCCAGTCCTAACCCGAAGTTAGTATATACATCCAGCCTAGGCCCTGGAACCCCCGGCCTCAACCGTAGGCATTCCAACGGGCCGCATCTTAAAGTGCATCCTGCTAACATCCGTGGGCTCGACGCGAGTGAAATGGTCCACACGCCATTCGGCCACAGATCGTGGGTCGACCGATTTTTTCAACGATAGGACCAGTCGAGAGACCATCATTGGGAGGAACCTGCAGAATGAAGTGGAGTCAGGTGAGATCGGGTATCCCCCCTTCTCAGATCTCATCGTCCGTGGGGGTCGGATGACACGTACAGGCTATTTCCCCTGAAATAGACTAGTCAGTCTCTCATTGATGAACACATGCGCGTGAATGCAAAATGAACTCACGATGCAGGCGTTAACTTCAAACTATCCTGTTCACCGAAAAGAGAGATCGTTACATATCCCAAACGGAGTCATGATGCGACGTACCCTCGCAAAGAATATAAACATCGTCAAAATGAGATGAGAGGTGAAAATCACCGCAAAATAAATCGTAGCGTCCCGGACGACCGTCCTAACAACACCCGTAAACCTGAACTTCTTTCCCGATGAAGGCGGCAGAGATCTGTAAGCGGAAACCACAATGGTGATGAAAGCGCAGGAATCGAACGCCAGCGATAGTGCCATGTAAGCTGATTCGAGCCTGATGTTTGAAGCGAACAAGCAGATGTAGATTGAGTCGAGCTTGATTCCTGGAATCTTCAGCACTATAGGAAGCAGGGAAGAAAGTGAAAATCTGGTTATTAAGATCTCCGATACGTAGAAGAGGTGTATTCGGGGGTCTTGCCTGTGTTATCAGATGACGCGAGGAAAACTGCGCTGAGGATGACTTGTGCCATCGCAAGCGCGACGAAGAATCCGGTAACGATGCGATTCCGCCGTGTCAGCGCGTAAATGCTATCGGGAAGCCGTCCGCTCAGGACCAAACCTTTTTGAATCAGAGAAGTGAGGATTACCGAACAACCAGGAATACCTGCGCGACGAACGTCGCCCAAACGAAGAAAACGAGCGCAAGGATCGATGTTTTATCGCACCTGGGGAATGACTTCAGCGCTTTGAAACACCGTCAGGGCCCCAGTGTACTCACGCCTGTGATAAACGAAAGTCAGTGATGTTGTATGCTGTCAAAAGGGTACAGTCGTACCGATTTGGAGTATATGAGACTAATGGCTGGGTTGCCGAAAATCAATCGGCCGTTCAAGGTGGAGTGAGACGTGTTCACGACGAACCGGCGTTCACCCATCCGACATAGAGCATCGGGATGTACCTGTTCTGCGAGGACCGATCAGCAACCGTTGAATATCGTACGCAAGAGAGAGTTCACCAGAATGAACAAATAGAACACTTTTATCAACCGTTAACGGTATCCACACTAAAAAACTGCGGCGGGTGCTCACGCCATGTTTTTTTGCCTCGCCACGCGTACTCGACCTACCCAAGCGATTTAAGTGAGAGTCATGAATGTGATGCCTGGCAACAGGAATCGCCTCTCACCTCGTCCGGTAATGTCAAGAGGTAATCGTAGATGTACAATGCCCCGGCAGCAGTTACATAGTACTAGGGGGAGTGGGGTGGGTGCGGTCGATTATGCAGATTAGGTCTGAGATGGTACATACCTTCGTCCCGATGCTGCGAGAGGCGAAGAATGGATAAGGTTAGGCATCGAGCATTGAGCAAGGACAGTAAAGTCTGGTGACAGGGATGTGTGGACGCCGAAAGCTTGAGACTTACATGTCGAAACCGACTTGGACCAGCTGGTCGGGGGGAATTGGCATGAAGGTTGGAACAGACGGAGAGGGAACGGTCAGGGAATGGGAGGGGGGGATGAGAACGCATAACTGGGACGCCGACCCGGTTGTATATTGTGGAAGGAATGGGGTCCGCGAACGCCCAACGGCCCACAGGCCCTCCGTAGCCTGATATTTCAAGGTTCACGCAGATGCCCCGCAGTCGAGGGAAAGTTTGGGCTCCACGTTTGTGATCCCTCGGGATCAGCCACCGAAGACGAAAAATAAAGGAGAACACAGTCTATGTCAAAGTCTGTGTCCTGATCCATCAGAGCCGCGACCATGTGAGAAGGAACGATAGAAACCTATCTTGGCCTCGATCAGCCTCGATCGTCATTGCTCCTCTTTGGTCCTGTATCCTAAACTCGACGGAATCATTCTACGCACTCTCGTCAAGTCCCCGGCTACTCTTCGGGCTTCAAGCTTCAAGCTTCAAGCTTCAATGTTCAATATTGTCAATAGTGGCACCCCCCGTCAACCTCCCGCACGATAAGGTCATGCATCATGAGCTACAAAATAATGAAGACCATTCCCCTCTCAACTCGCCCTTCTGACCTTTGACGATGGGGGTGTCATTATCGACCCTGTTCCGTTGGTTGCAACCGCTTCTCCGCGAATGGATTCCCGCCTCGACCGTCGCCACGAGTGGTGCACGCGTTCTTCCTGTGCCTGCTCAAGTTTCTCATTCTTCATTTCGCTGTGCCGCTGTAGGCGTCGTATCTCATCCTACACATGGCCTTTTTTACTGTATCCGGACTCGTCCTTCTTCCGCCGAGTGTGATCACATGGATACCTCGCGCGGTTCAGAGCCAGAGTTCACCCGCTTCGGCTTCAATCTTTGCTGCATATCTGTCCCTGCTGCTCGGATACACCGCTATCCACCGCATGTCTCTCTTCCACCCTCTCGCGCGCTACCCTGGCCCCTTCCTTGCGAAAGTTTCCAAGTTATTTGTGGTTAGCGTCGTGACAAACAGTCACGCGCACCAATGTTATCGCAGACTCCACCAGAAGTATGGAGACATTGTTCGGACTGGTGCGCGCTCAACAGGTTTGTAACGTTGACTATTCAATGAAGCAAGACATAAATAGGTCCGAACGAACTCTTGTACTGCAAAAAGGATGGTATCATACTGATCCACACTATCCCCAAGGGCCCCTGTACGCCCCACTGCTCTGCGCCTCTTTTTATGGTACTGATTGGATTCGGTCAAGTTTATGCTTGTGGTAGCAACAGAGGAATCTCCATCATCTTCGTACACGGCACCGCGCTTCACGCCAAACAAAAATGCGCCTGGGATAAAGGCTTCAACGGAGGTGCGCTCAAGGATTACGAACAGCTCCATACCGAGCGCACGCAAGAACTTCTCGAGAACCTCGAATCGCGCGTCCGTCTCGGGGAAACGGCAGATATGTCACGATGGATGAAATATTTCCCGTGAGACCCCATTCAATGTCATGTTCGGATCACCATCTGACTCCACACAGGTTCGACTTCATGGGTGATATGGCGTATGTCTCCGGCTACCCGGCACACAATCCGTCCGCTCAAATGTACACGCTATGAAAGGTGACAATTCTGGTATCATTAAGGGTGTCGGTGGTCCACTCCAGTGCGTGTCCTTATGACTTGTTCTGTCCCCGTTTCAGAGCCTAAATATATTCATCAGCGTGTCGGGTATTATTTCGCACCTCCCATGGGCCACACGATGGCTCGATGAATTTGTCGATTTCATTGGGTTGGGGCCCGCCTCTACCAACACCGCCAGCGTCATCGTGGACCGTCGGATTAAGGGTGGGTCGACGTCGCGAAACCTCATGTTCCACATCATAAGCTTCCGCGACATCCCCGTCATCGAGAAGCAAAGGGCTGTGCTGATTATCTACAAGAACGACGAAGACGGAAAGGGGGTCATGCAACGGACGAAGCAGCAGCTCGTGACCGAAGGACTCACTGCGATGGTGACGGAGTATGTTGTGTTTCTCTCAGTCTCCATTTGGCATCCACCTCGCGGCTGACATTCATCTGAATGTCAATAGATCCGACACTACGGCTATGGTGCCCTCGAACTTGTGGTACTACCTCTTGCTACACCCGGTGTACTACCGACGTCTCCAGCAGGAAGTCAACGCCCTATTTTTGCGCGGAGAAGATCCAACCAATCAGGAACGGCTCGTGGGGATGGCGTTTTTGAACGCGTGTATCAACGAGACCCTTCGACTCGCTCCTCCCGTTCCCAGCGGGTCCCAACGAGGTGTCCCTCCCGCCGCTGATGGGAAATTGGTTGGACCCCAGTCAGTGTCTCAACCCTGGCCCCGTGGTTTGTCTCCCTGCTAATGATGCGTTGCTCATTTTCGTGATCACCACACACTCTGACACGCGCAGCCTGATTCCGGGAGGAAACAACATATATCTAAACTACTATTCAATTCACCAGGACTCTCGATACTTCTCACCAGAGCCGGACCGTTTCTGGCCTGATAGGTTGTTATCACAGAAGACAGGCGCGCTATGGATGGTCCTTCGCAACCTCTCGACCAGAATCGGTCACCTGTAGGAAGTGGACGACAATAACCAATTCCGTGCTCTCGACCACCATCTCGCCACGTTGATATCATCTAAGCCTGCGATTTCAACCTGGTTGTTCAGTCAGTCTTGAGTAGGTGGGCTGGTGTCTGACCTGCAGCTCACCCACCTGTGCGGACCAATATGCTCCCTACGATCCATGATGCACTTACTTTGACGCGATGCTGGCCTATTGTCATTGATTATCTGTGCGCTTCCCCCGTGCGCATCCGCGCACTGCACTCAGGACCCCCTGTTCAGATCATCGGCCGCTCCTACTTGACAGTTTCACGTTCTCCATGCCAATAAGCATACCGCATAGTGTCCTGTGTGGCTTGTTTGTTATGTATTATGGTTCTACGAATATACAGCCTCGGGCCCCGCCGCTTGCTGGTTCCACGCCTTATATTGTACCCAGTACGCATACTTAGAGTTCATATCTGGCTCTTTATCTACAGACAACACTGAAATGGGGAATGATTAACGATGAGATGGAACAAGCGGAAGGAGGGATCAGAGTTGCCCACAGGGCGGAACCGTGATTTCCATCCGACAACGTGATGAATGACATGGCTATAGACTGAGCGAAAGTGCAACCAAGAAAGAGCGGGTGCGAGACCTGGGGCCGAAAAGATAGTGGCATAGGGACGGGAATGAGGGAGGTAGGGGAAATTGTGGGTGGGAGTGTGGAATCGTGCCGTGTCGGAACGGGTTTGCGTGGTCGAATTCGAGCTCTCCGGCCAATCGAGCTCACGCGCGATGAGGTCTAGGATGCGCAGGGTGTCTTTTCGGCTGCCCACACACTCAACACTCTTGAATGCCTTCAACGCAACCTTTGCATCTGCATTTACTTGTTCAAAGCCCCCATACATTAGCGCGAGACGCGGCTTCTTCAACTCCTTTTTGGCAAAACGGAGATCGGGAAGGGTCTTCTTGAAGAGAGCGTGAGCCGATCGTCGGTACCCGTGGGTCTTGATGGGGTCGTCTCCTTCCTTGCGGACCAGGGATAACGAACGGAGGGCGTTCGCTAGAACTTCTTCTCCAAACGGTACGGACTTTTCTCGGCGGCGATAAGCCACCCCTCGGCAACATCTAGGTCGGCCATTCTCCGGGATGTGGCAAAGAGGATCATGGGACACTGGAAAACTGCGAGTTGGTTGGTGTTGGTCCCTCTCCTTCGGATGTGGGACCTTCGCGTTGAGAACCGCGGTGGTGGCTTTTTCGAGTGGTCCGGCCCGTCCTGGAGGTTGTGCGGGGGTGTGGTAGCGTTGCGCGTGGAAAGAGATGTCCTGGAAGCGCTCGCATATCGTCAACGCCTCCTCGGTTTGTGAAATTGTTTTCGCCGGGTGACCTAATTCCGCGTTGCACAATGCTATCCTAATTGATGCCTGTGTAATGTGGGGTGTCCATTCGGTGCGGTCGCCCTCCTGCTCAAGGTGGCGGGGATAGTTTTATTTGAGCCGGACCTTGGGGCGTTTCGTCCATGTCGCGAATAATGTTGAGTATTGGGGCCGGAGGGGGGTGGAGACGGTAAATCTCCGTGACGGTATAGCGAATACGCTGATCACCCATCGAATCCGGGTCCATCTTCGTGGGTAATGCAAGCAGGGAGTCGATATTAACCCCCTCAGACACGAGCCACTGGGTATCTTGCGGTGAAACACGGTCGTTCCCGAGATCGTGATTAATGGCGCGTAACCGGGTGAAATACTGGTCTCTGGTGGAAGAGAAGAGTATACCGGAAGGACCGACCGTCCTAAGGTATTCCCGGATAGGGGCGAGCATTGTGACGAAGTTACGGTTCCGGTGGGTGATAGAAAGGATAAAGAACGTGTCGATGATATCATGGATATTTGATATGGTTGGAAAAAACCACTCCAAGTCAGCCTCGTTAACTCCTTGCGGGAGAACAGCGATGACACCCAGGATTTCGCGGGCATCTGGCCCGAGGTTGGCGAACATCGGTGACGAG
>Ga0307517_10007034_pt1 | contig 16511 bp, 14 predicted proteins | sample 23_EM_MG_FD_194515 | JGI IMG/M metagenome (GOLD analysis project Ga0307517, IMG submission 194515) | Populus trichocarpa ectomycorrhiza microbial communities from riparian zone in the Pacific Northwest, United States - 23_EM | ecosystem: Host-associated > Plants > Roots > Unclassified | place... | reverse complement strand
GTGAATTCGACCGGGTTGCCGATGTTGATCGGGCCGGTCGTGTCGGGCGACGAGTCCATCAACGCCATCAGGCCGGCGACGAGGTCATCGACATAACAGAACGAGCGTGTCTGCTTGCCGTCGCCGTACATTGTGATCGGCTTGCCGCTCAGCGCCTGGACGATGAAGTTCGACACCACGCGCCCGTCGGCCGGGTGCATGCGCGGGCCGTATGTGTTGAAGATGCGCGCGACCTTGATCTCGGTCTCGTGCTGGCGGTGATAGTCGAAGAACAACGTCTCGGCGCAGCGCTTGCCTTCGTCGTAGCACGAGCGCGGGCCGATCGGGTTGACGTTGCCCCAATATTCCTCGCGCTGCGGGTGCATCGTCGGGTCGCCATAGACTTCGCTGGTCGATGCCTGGAGCACCTTTACTTTCAGCCTTTTGGCGAGGCCGAGCATGTTGATCGCGCCCATCACGCTGGTCTTGGTCGTCTGGACGGGATCGAACTGATAATGAACCGGCGAGGCGGGGCAGGCGAGGTTGTAGATCTGATCGACCTCCACCGATAGCGGAAAGGTCACGTCGTGCCGCAGGATTTCAAATCCCGGGTTGTTTCTGAGGTGTGCGATGTTGCGCAGGCGCCCGGTATAGAAATTGTCGACGCACAGGACCTCCGCGCCACGTTCGATCAGGCGATCGCACAGATGCGACCCGATAAAGCCTGCGCCGCCGGTCACTAACACACGCTGTTCGAACGAGTTCATACGCCCCCCTGATATTGCGCGGGCTATAACGGTGGCGCGGTCGGGCGCAAGGCATTACGCTGGCCGAAAACGTCCCGCATTGGCCGCGACCGGTGGACAAAGATGATCGCTGGCCCGCCATGTCCCGAATCCGGACGATGGCTGCGATTGTAGAGGAATAGTCGCGGAATTCCGCCAAAAATTCGTCCCTAACGGCCATGTTGCGTTTGCGAACATGGGCGAACTGAGGCATGTCCGCTTCGGACACGAAGGTTATCAACGGGGTAGGCACTTCCATTGGATATGGCCGCATCAAAGGCACTCCTGACGTTCGACCGCGGCTCGATGGAGCGCCGGCGGATGCGCCTGTATGCGCTGTGCCTGTTCCTCGACCTGATCGCGATCGTCGCGGGGTTCTGGCTCGGCAGCCAGATGCAGGGCGCGCGCGGGCTGGCGATCAACGGTTTCCCGGTCGTGTTCGGCGCGATGCCGTTCTTCGTCGCCTTCGGGCTGATGTACGGCGCCTACAGCGTCAAATGCCTTAGCGACTACGCCGAATCGGCGCGGGGCGCCCTGGCGGCGTTCGGCGCGACCTCGCTCATCATCGTGACGTTCGCGTTTCTCGCGCAGGTCGGCGCCATCATGTCGCGGCTGGCCTTCGTCTATGCCGTGCTGATCTCGGTTGCCCTGATCCTGGTCGGCCGCGCGCTCGTTGCGGCGCTGGTCCGCTGGGCGTTCGACAGCGTGGTCGAGAAAAGCCTGTTGATCGTCGACGGGCCGCCCGTGGGGCTCACGCCGGATTGTGACGTGCTCGACGTCAAGGCGCTCGGGTTGCGGCCCGACCTGGACGATCCCGGCACGATCGCCCGGCTGGGCGTGCTCGTCGACCCGTACGACAAGGTCTATCTGGGCGTCGGGGAAACGCATCGCGAGGCATGGATCACCACGCTCAAGGCGACCGGGATGAGCGTCGAGCTGTTGGTGTCCACCCGCGACATCCACGGCGCCGTCGGGTTGGGGCGGTTGGGCGATTCGGACACACTGATTCTGTCGCTCGGGCCGCTCAGCCTTGCGAGTCGTGTCCAGAAGCGAGCGTTCGACCTCGCGCTGACCATCCCATTGCTGATCCTGATCGCGCCGCTGTTGCTTGTCGTCGCGATCGCCATCCGGCTCGGCTCGAAGGGGCCGGCGCTGTTTGCGCAGACTCGCATCGGCCGCAACAATCAGCCGTTCAAGATCTACAAGTTCCGATCGATGTACCTGGCGCAAACCGACCCGAACGGCGTCGTATCGGCGAGCCGCGGCGATCAGCGCATCACGCGGGTCGGCAAGTTCATCCGCGCCACCAGCATCGACGAGCTGCCGCAGCTGTTCAACGTCCTGATCGGCAATATGAGCCTGGTCGGCCCGCGTCCCCATGCGACTGCGTCGACCGCCGGCGACCAGTTGTTTTGGGAAGTGTCGCACCATTACTGGATGCGGCACGCGTCGAAACCGGGTATCACCGGGCTCGCGCAGATCCGCGGGTTTCGCGGGTCGACCGAACGGCGCGAAGATCTGGAGGCCAGGCTGCGGTGCGACCTCGAATATCTTCAGAACTGGACGTTTTGGGGCGACCTGGTGATCCTCTTCGCGACGGTTCGGGTGCTGAAGCATGACAATGCATACTGACACGCGCGCCGCGCAAGCGGGCAGGAAAGGGCAGAGCGCTATTCCGTCGCGCCGTCGCTGATGACATCCATTTCTCGACGATTGATCGCATCGATATACGCACGGCTCGGCGCGGAATCGCGGCTGGCCGTCGCCGACCTCGCCATGCGTAACTTCGAAGAGACAACGTACCAGCGTCTGGCCGGCATGGGCTTCGCACCCGACAGCTATATCGATGTCGGGGCCTATCACGGCAACTGGACCCGGCTCGCGCACCGACTGCTCGGGCCGAAGCCGACCTTGATGGTGGAGGGCCAGCCGATGTTGCTGCCCCCGCTTGAAGCGTTTGCCGCCACGCGGAGCGACCTGTTCGTGGCCGGGGGCGTTTTGTCTGATAAGTCCGGCGAACAGATCCCCTTCTTTGAAATGGGAACGGGGTCCTCGATCTTCGCTGAGGCCAGCAACGCCCCGCGCGAGCAAAAGACCACGACAACGCGCACGTTGGACGAAGTCGCTGCGGATTTCCTTGCCTCCGTGTCCGCGCCGTTCCTCAAGATCGACGTGCAAGGCGCCGAGCTCAAGGTGCTCGCCGGGGGTGCGAAGGTGCTGGAAAAGGCCTCCTTAGTGCAGCTCGAAGTTGCAATGCTGCCGTATAATCAGGGCGCGCCGCTGATGCCTGAGGTCGTCGCCTGGATGGCTGAGCGCGGGTGGCTGCCGACCGAGATTTCCGGGTTCAGCCGTCCGTCCGGGCCGTTGGTTCAGATCGACCTGCTGTTCGCGCGCGCCGACTCGCCGCTCCGTCCCAGCGAATTCCGGTTCTAGCGATGCGTTTTGTCGTTCCCTCAGCCGGCGCCGCAGGGCGCCGCCTCAAAATTTGAACTTGCCGGTATGCTGTTCGCCGCGTTTACGAAACAGGTTCCGGAACTGCCGCGCCAGTTCGACGGCGTGGCGGATGACCGGCAGCCGGTCGTAAATGGCCTGATTCCCGATGTCGGTCCGCGAGGCGCGCTGGTTGCCGATCGCCGGCTCGGCGAATACCGCCTTCACTTCCGGATTCGCGCGGCGGAACCAGACATAGGCGCCGTCGATCGGCGGAAACTGGCCTTCGGGTTTGAGCGTGGCGAAATAGTCGGCGACCTGCTTTGCGGCGGCTGCGGTGAATCCCATCATGTGCGCGCCGATGATGTCGCTTTCCTGCAAACGGTCGGGCTGATCCGCGTAATAGCCGCCGTAGAAAATGTCCCAGCCTTCCGGCGCGCGGTAGTCGCGGATGTTGGGGACGAAATCACAATCGTCCTCGAGGATCAGCACCGACGCATTCTTCGCCGCCGCTTCCTTCAGGATAGTATGGTGGCTGAGGAATACGCCGTGCATCCCGATCGAGGAGTGAGTCAACGCTTCCTTCGGGCGAATGGCGGGGAAGAACGCCACGCGCGGATCGTCGGCGATGCCGGCACGCTGCAACTCCCGGATCATGCGACGCCGCCGGTCGGTGCGTTCCGGCAGGTTGATGATGCGGATCATGTCGAATTTGTCGAAGATCATCGGTCGTCCATCTTGAGTGCGCGCGTGTGTTATAACAAACCCAGCCGCCGACAAGCTGGTTTGCTGTCCCGCCAGAAGACGGCGAACCGATTGCCATCGCTTTCCACGCGCAACCGCCGGGCGAATCTGGTATTCGGCGCGGCGACCGTGAGCGGCGCGTTCCGCCGTTCGGCCGTCTCGGGGGTCCAGTAATGCATTATATCGCCGTCGCCTTGGTCGTGATGAGCATTCCGATCCTGGCGTCGCTGTTGCGCCAGAATCCACACCTTCGTCACTGGGCGCTGACCGCGATCGGCGCGATGATGTTTACCGGCGGCAACCTGCGGATCGATGCGGCGCTGATCGGTTGGCCGATGTGGAACGGCACCGCGCGCGGAATCGAGGTATCGCCGATCGATGCGCTGGCAGTCGCGCTGATCATGACCCGGCGGGGCAAGGGGCCAACGCGGCCGTTCTGGATCGCAATCGGGGTGTATGGGGCGACGCTGGCGCTGTCGATGATCCCGGCGTCGGTGTGGATGGCGACGCTCTTTTCGTGCTGGCAATATGTCCGCGTCGTCCTGGTCTTTGCCGCGATCGCCGGCGAGTGCGGCCGCGCCGACTGCCGGATCGGGCTGTTGCGCGGACTGTCGCTAGGGCTGATGCTACAGGCCGCCTACGTCATCAATCAGAAGCTGCATGGCGTCGTCCAGGCGACCGGCACGATGTTCCATCAGAACACGCTCGGTATGATGGCCGAGCTTGGGCTGCTGATCCTGATCGCGGCGTTGCTTGCCGGTGAGCGCAGCAAGCTGGTCAAGGCCGGGATCGTCGCCGGGCTGATCATCATCGCAGGGGGGGGGTCGCGCGGCGCGATGGGGGTCGCTGCAGGCGGGATCGTGATCTACACCTTGCTGTCGCTGATCCGCCAGGTGACGCCGATCAAGCTCAAGATGGTGGGGCTCGGGGTGTTGGCCGCGGTGGTGATCGTGCCGCTGGGCATGATGACATTGAAGGAGCGGTTCGGCTCCGAATCTATTACCACACAGGAGTCGCAACGTGCCGCCTTCGAACGCGCGGCGCGCGCGATGGCGGCCGACCATCCACTGGGCGTCGGCGCCAACCTTTACGTGCCGACCGCCAATTTGAAGGGCTATGCGGAGAGAGCCGGGGTGGCGTGGAACTTCGCCAACCGGTCCGCGCCGGTGCATAACGCCTATCTGCTGGCGCGCGCGGAGACCGGCTGGGCAGGGGAGTTCGCGTTCCTGGCGCTGCTGATCGTGCCGATCGTGATCGGGCTGCGCTTCGCCTTCAAGAACCGTGTCGGCATCGGCGGGGAGATCGCGCTGGGGTCGGCGGTCGCGGTTGGCGTGAACCTGGTCCACAACAGCTACGAATTCACGGTATTCAACTATGAAGTGTTTGCGCTGGTGATCGGGATGATCGCAGCGCAGGTGCGCGGTGCGGCTCAGCCGGCCCGCCGACGGCCCGCGCCGCCACCGCCGGCCGAGGTCGAACGACATGTTCCACTGATGGGCGCGGCGCGAACGATACGTTGACAGTTTGGATGTAGGTAACCACGCACGCGCCGGGCATCCCCGCGCGGGCGCAGCGGATTGAGCGGATAGAGATGGATAGCGAAAAGAGCTGGGAAACCGGAATGTTGGGCTACGGCGATGCGCTGAAGGCGATCGTCGCCGCACATCCCGAAGCCAAGATCCTCGAACTGGGCGCCGGCCGCCGGCCGTCCTTTACCTTCGAGGAAATGCCCTCGACGGTGACGACCTATACGGTGAACGACATCAGCGCCGACGAGCTCGCGCTGCTGCCCGAAGGGTACGACCAGGCGTGTTTCGACGTCAGCGGCGACGCGAGCAACTTCAGCGACCGCTACGACGTCGTCTTCTCGCGCTTTCTGGCGGAGCATGTCGCCGATGGCGAAGCGATGCACCGCAACGTCTATCAGGTGCTGCGTGACGGCGGGACCGCGTTCCACCTGATCCCCACGCTCTATGCAGTGCCGTTCGTCATCAACAAGTTCCTGCCGGAACGGCTGACCAGCTGGGTGCTCGCCAAGTTCGCGCCGCGCCGCGCGATCAATCCGAAGTTCCCGGCTTATTATTCGATGTGCTACGGCAATCCGGACAAGATGGCCCGCAAGCTGGTGAGCATCGGATACAGCAAGGTCGAGGTGCGCAACTTCTACGGCCACTTCTATTACGAGAAGATCCCGGTGTTGCGCAGCGTTCACCGCTGGTTCTCTGACCTCGCCGCGCGTAACGAATGGACCCGGCTGAGCAGCTACGCCTATATCAAGGCTGACAAGTGATTGGTTTTCATCCTCCAGCGACGGGTCGATCGGACCACGCGTGACCGAAGCCGCAACGCCGTCCAGACCGCTCGCCGGCATGGCGCTGGCGGCGTCGCGCGACCCGCTTGTGCGCCGCGCGGCGTGGCTGACGCTGCCGTTCGGCTTGCAACAGGCCATTCGGCTGGGCACCAGCATCGTGCTCGCCCGCCTGTTGGCGCCGGAAATGTTCGGTGTCATGGTGCTGATCAACACGTTGAGGACCGGGACTGAATTGCTGTCCGACCTGGGCATCGGCCAGAGCGTGGTGCGCAGTCCGCACGCCAACAATCAGACTTTCCTGGACACCGCCTTTACCGTGCAATTGGCGCGCGGCGTATTGCTGATGGCGCTCGCGCTGCTTGCCGCTTGGCCGATTGCGCACGGCTATAACAATCCTGACCTCGCGAAAATCATCGCGGTCGCATCGCTGACGTTCCTGTTCACCGGGCTGCAATCGCCCGATCTGTTCCTGATGCAGCGCGACATCCGCGTCGCGCATCGCGGCATTTTCGACATGGTGACGGTGGTGGCGCAGAGCGTCATGACGATCGGCCTGGCCTGGTGGTGGGGCAATGTCTGGGCATTGGTCTGGGGCCTGGTGATCAGCACGTTCTTCTCGACGGCGATGACCTTTGCCTTCGCACCGTTCCGGATGCCGCGGCTGACCTGGCACCCCGAATATTGGAGCGAAATCTTCCATTTCGGCAAATGGGTGTTCCTGTCGACCGCGATCTATTTCGCCGCGATCAGCACCGACAAAATCTATTTCAGCGCCGTGCTGCCGCTCGCGCTGGTCGGCATCTACGGCGTGGCGCGGACGTTTTCGGATATGCTCACCGCCTTGGCGCAGCGCTTCGGGTCGTTCCTCGTCTTCCCCAAGGTCGTCGAGCTGCGCCTGCAGCGCGGTGAGGTCTCCGCGGCATATCAGCACAAACGGCGGCTCGCGCTTGGTGCGATCGCGGTGTCAATCGCGGTAGCGCTTGCCGTTTCGGATCGGGCGATCCTGTTGCTCTATGATGCGCGGTATCACGCCGCCGCGTTCATCCTGCCGGTGCTGTTCGCCGGCGCGTGGTTCGCCGTGTTGGCGGCGTTCGGCGAAGCTACATTGTTCGGGCTAGACCGCCCGCGCGCCAGCGCCGCCGGCAATCTGGCGAAGTTCGCCATCCTGATCGTCGGCCTGCCGTTGGCGGTCGTGAAATATGGCGTCTTTGCCGGCCTGCTCGTGCTGATGCTGGGCGAGGTCGGGCGGTGGGTCGCGCTGTCGGTGGCGTTGCGCGCGGAGCGGCTGACGTCGGTCAGGGACGACGTCCTGATGACCGTGGGCGTCTTTGTGCTGGCGGTCGCGCTGAAGGCCGGCCTCGGCGCCCTCGGGCTGGTGCCGACCTTCCAGCAATGGTGGGCGCTGGGCGCATCGGTCCATGGCTGACGCGCCCGCCAACGTCGGGATTGTTGCGATCGGCCGGAACGAGGGCGAGCGGCTGGTCCGCTGCCTCGCGTCGATCCCGTCAGGCGTGCCGGCCGTCTATGTCGACAGCGCCTCGACCGATGGCAGCCCGGAGACCGCGCGCGCCGCTGGGGCGACCGTCCACGCACTCGACATGGCGCGGCCGTTCACTGCGGCGCGGGCGCGAGCGGAAGGCGCTCAACAACTGTTCGACCGCTTTCCGGAAACCGCTTTCGTCATGTTCGTCGACGGCGATTGCGAGATCGAGCCCGGCTGGCTGGCGACCGCTGCCGATTTTCTGACCACCAACCCGGATTTCGCCGCGGTCGGTGGGCGCCGCCGGGAACGTCATCCCGAAGCGTCGTTCTACAACGCGCTGGCCGACTATGAATGGAATCAACCCGCAGGCGAGACGGAGTCCTGCGGCGGCGACGCGATGATGCGTGCCGCGGCCTATCGCGATGTCGGCGGGTTCGACGCGAAGATGATCGCGGGCGAGGAGCCCGAGTTGTGCGGCCGGCTGCGCGCGGCCACATGGCGGATCATGCGGCTCGACGCGCCGATGACGATCCATGATGCAGCGACATTCCGATTCAGCCAGTGGTGGCGGCGCGGGGTGCGCAGCGGGTTCGGCTATGCGCAGGCGTGGCGTGTGACGCGCGCGCAGGGGCATGCGCTCTACAATCGCGAGCTGGGCCGCGCGTTCGGCTGGGGCGCGATTCTGCCGCTGGCCAGCGTCGTGGGCGCGGTTGCCTTCCATCCGCTCATCGTCCTGCTCTGGCCGGGGCTCAACCTGCTCCAGATCCTCCGCTGGTCGGGCCGCGTCGGGGTGCGTCATGCCACGCTCGCCGCGGTCGCGCATTTCGCCGAGTTGGCGGGGGCATTACGTTATGCGTGGCGTGCGGCGCGCGGCGATGCCGGCGGGACGTTGGTCTACAAATGATCGGGGGCTCTACCACGAACGGTGCGTCGGTCGGCTATGTGATGACGCATTACCCGCGCAACGCGCAGACGTTCATCTCGGGCGAGATCGATAGCGTCCGCGCGGCGGGCGTCGACGTCGCCACGTTCGCGATGAACCACCCCGATCAGGCCGAGCTGGCTGTTCCGGGCGCGCAGGATCGCGCAGCTGGGACGAACTACCTCAAAGACCGGCCGTCAGGCGCGATCGGCGATATGCTCGCGATTACGCTGCGCCACCCGATCGGGATGAGCCGCGTCGTCGGCGCCGCGTTTAAGAGCGGTGGAGGCAGTGCGCGCCGGACGATCCGCAGGTTGGCGCATCTGGTCCAGGCCGCGCGGCTGGCGCGCGTAGCGCGCGCGGGCGGGATTCGTCATCTCCACGCCCATTTCGGACTCGCCCCGGCAACGATCGCGTGGTTCGCGAGCCGGATAATGTCGCTCGACGGCCCGCCGGTCGCCTTTAGCTTCACGATCCACGGCTTCCACGATTTCGCGGACCCGGCGGAGACGCGGCTCGACCTCAAGGCAGAGGCCGCCGCAGCGGTGGTGTGCGTCAGCGATTTCACCCGAGGGCAGCTTTTTCTGAACACCGACCCCGCGGTCTGGCCGCGCGCGCACGTCATCCGTTGCGGCATCGACCTAGCGGCGTGGCAGTTTGCGGCGCCCGCGCGTGACTCGGCGACGCCGACCATCGTGGCGCTGGGGCGGCTGTCGGCCGAAAAGGGGTTCGGCATCCTGATCGAATCCCTGGCACAGTTGCGCGATGTCAAACTCCGGCTGGTCGGGGACGGCCCCGAGCGCGCCGCGTTGATGGCAATGGTCGATCGGCTGGGGTTGGCCGATCGAGTCACGTTCGTCGGCGAGCTGCCGCCCGAACAGGTCCGCGCCGAACTGCGCGCGGCGGACATTTTCTGCCTGCCCTCGTTCAGTGAGGGCTTGCCGGTGTCGATCATGGAAGCGATGGCGGCGGGCGTGCCGGTCGTCGCCACCTGGATCGCGGGAATTCCCGAACTCGCGCAGGACGGCGTCACAGCGCTGACCGTACCGCCGGCGCGCGCCGACGCGCTGGCCGATGTGTTGCGGCGGCTGGCCGACAATCCGACGCTCGGCGCGACGCTCGCCGTGGCCGCACGCGCGCGAGTCGCGCAACAGCACGACCAGGCGGTCAACGGCAAAGCGATGGCGGATTTGCTGCGGAACCTGGCGGCATGAGAGCAGACGCCAAATTGAACGTGGCCGTCGTCGGTTGCGGTGCGATCGCCTACGAGCATTTGCCGTTCGTCGCGAGCACGCCGCTCGCACGCCTTGTCGCGGTTTGCGACACGTCGCCGGCGCTCGCCGCGGCGGCGGGCGAACGGTTCGGCGCAGGGGTGATCCATACCGATGTCGTCGCGATGCTCGCTGATACGAAGCCCGACATCGTCCACGTCCTGACCCCGCCGCACACACACGGTGCCATCGTCCGTCAGTCGCTGGCCGCGGGCGCACATGTCCTGTGCGAGAAACCGATGACGGGGACTGAGCGGGAGACCGCGGATTTGCTCGCGGCGGCGGATACCGCCGGCCGCAAGCTGGTCGAGAGCCGCAACCTGTTGTTCAACGATTCGATCATCACGCTCCAGCGGATGATCGCCGACGGCAAGTTCGGCCGCGTCACCGAATGCGACGTGCTCTTGTCGCTCGACTTCCTCGCCGGGCCGTTCGGCGACCGCAACCTGTCGGGGCCCGCGGTGGCGCTGCCGGGCGGCGCGATCCACGATTTCCTGCCGCACCTCGTCTATCTGTTCCAGATGCTGACGGGGGCCGGCGACGAGTGCGAGGTGCGCGGCTTCCTGCAGAACCGCACCGACAATCCGCGCGCCGGGTTCGATCATCTCGACGCGCTGATCGACGACGGTGCGATGCGCGGGCGGTTGCGGATCGCGACCGACGCTTATCCGGAGGCGTTCCGCGTCGTGGTGCGCGGGACCGAAGGGACCGCCGAAACCGACCTTTACAACCCCTATCTGCGCTACGACGCCGCGCCGAACGTCGGCAAGCGCGCGCCGTTCGGGCAAGTCGCCAACGGCCGCAAGTTGACGCGCGCTGGCTGGAGCAACCTGCGCAACAAGATCATGCAACACGGCACGATGCACGGCCTGCCACGCATGATCGAGGCGATCTATCGCGCGATCCTGGACGGGACGGCCATGCCGATCACCGCGGCGGAGATGATAGCGACCGCGAGATTGTGCGACCGCCTGGTGGCGTTGGGCGCGCCGCGATGAAGGTGTTGGTGACGGGCGCCGGCGGCTTTCTGGGCCGCGCGGTCGTTACGGCGGCGGCGCGGGCGGGGCATCAGGTGGTCGCCATGGTGCGTCCCGTTTCGGCTGGGCGCGGCACGTATTCCGCAGGCGTCACGGAGATCGCCGGCGACCTACGTCAGCGTGGGGCGTGGACCGGTGCACTGGGCGATGTCGATGCGGTCGTCCACTGCGCCGCGGCGTTCGGCGACTTGCCGTCGCAGCTCGCCGGGACGGTGCTCGCCACCGAGAATTTGCTCGCCGCTTTGCCCGCCAGCTTGCGCCGCATCGTCCATGTCAGCAGCCTGTCGGTCTACGATTTCGACGCGCCGCGCCTCGGCAGGCCGCTCGACGAGGCGACGCCGCTCGAAGCCGCGCCGCTGCGCCGCGACGCTTATACGCAGACCAAGCTGATCCAGGAGAAGCTGGTCCGCGATTATGCGGCGAAGGGGACCGAGTTGGTCGTTGTGCGCCCCGGCGCGATCTACGGGCCGGGCAAGGATTGGGATGCAGGGACAGCGCTCAAGGCCGGGCGGCTCGACCTGATCTTCGCGCCGCTTGCTGGAATGCGGTTGATCCATGTCGACAATTGCGCCGACGCGATCGTCGCCGCGTTGGCCGCGCCGCTCGACGCGCCCCTCACGGTCAATCTGATCGATCCCGAGCAACCGTCGCATTGGCGATATCATGGATTGGCGAAGCGCGCGGGCGTGCCGACGGGCATCGCGATCCCGGTGCCCTATGTCTTCGTGCTCGCGCTGGGCAGCGCGGCACGGCTCGCCAGCAAGCTGTTCTTCCGCGGCCGCGCGCGATTGCCCGAACTGCTCGACCCGCCGCGCCAGCGCGTGCGGTGGCGGCCGCTCCGCTATCCGAATGGGCGCGCGCGCTCTGCGCTGGGCTGGGAGCCACGCCTCGATCTGACGAAGGGTGTCGCGACGCTGGCAGAGGACGGCAAGCGCTAGCGCGTGTTGGCGCTCATTTCTTCAACTCGCCTTTGGTCTTGTCGACGACCAGTTCGCCGCGGGATTCGTCGGCGCGCAACACGGGCAGCGGCGCAATCGGGACGGGCGCCGGCCGGGCGGGCGCGCCCAGCGAGTCGTCCTTCACCAGCGTGCGATTGGGCAGCAGTACGCCGTTGGGGTCGCTCGCCTCACCGGTTCGGGCACCGACCAGTTCAGCGACTGGGTCGGCATTGGGATCCACCGGCGGAAGCACGATCGGGGGCGCCTCCGCAGTCGCATTGTAAGGCGCACCGAACCCGGCGGGCCGGCCGAGGCCGCCGCGCATCGTGTAGAAGATATGCGCGCCGATCGTCGCTACCTTGTCAAGCGAACCCGCCCAATAAGGCACGACGTAATTGGCGTGATAGTGCGTCGATAGGCCGACCGATCGTTCGACGCTGCCCGACAGCGCGGCGAGCGCGATCCGCCGCGCCGACATCCAGCCGGTCAGGCTTGGTTGGCGCGCCAGGCTGCCGTCGCACGTGAAGCTGAACTGACAGCCGGTGCGCTGCTCCGATCCCTGGAACACCACGCCACAAACCGTGTGCGGGAAGATCGGGCTGCGCATGCGGTTGAGCACGACTTGCGCCACCGCGCGCTTGCCCGTGTCGCTTTCGCTCGCCGCTTCGTAATAGATCGCTTTGGTGAGGCAATCGAGTGCTGCCTCCGTACCGCCAGCCGGCTCGGCGGTCGCGGGCAGAAAGAACGGGCGGGCGAAATTCGTCGGCTTACCGTCGAGCGGGCGCGCAGCGTTGAGCGCCAGTGCGTCGCTCGGCGTGATCGCGAGCGGCGTGTTGGTGAGCAACATCCGGATCTCGTCGGCGGAGGGCGGCACAGGCAGGGTAGTGGTGGTGTCTTTTCGCGGCGATCCCAGCCTCGGTCCGACGTCGTTTTGCACGAGTAGCGACCCGACGATGACGATCAGGATCGTCACGACCAACCAGAGCTCCCGGCGGGTCGGTATTACGCTCCATCTGCTCGCGGTCGCCATGCCAGCACCGGTCAACGCGTCAGGTTTTCGGCGATGATGCGATCGAGCGCCTGCGCGAGCAGCCGATCGTTTTCATCGGTGAAATGCGTGTCGGGAAGGTAATTTGCAGGATTGTTCGGGTCCACGATCGTGTCGGAGCTCAGATAGGGAATGCGGTCGCGCTCGAGCGTTGCTCGCAGCGACTGATACAGCTGGTTTCCATAGCCGTAATTGTTGACGATGTAGATAATCGGTACTTGGCCGTTGCGGCGCGCCAGCCTGGCGAATTCGGCGATGATCGCGTTGGCGACTTTCACCGCCTCGCTGTCCGCATTGAAGCTTTTTGCAGTCAGCACGTTGCCCGCGGTCTCGCGGTCGCGGCGGTTGACCCACGCGCGCCGCGCCAGCCGCACCAGCGTCGAATGGTCGAGCGGCGTCGCGCGGAACATCAGCGGGTCGTAGAACGGATCGTAGCGCTCGAACTTCGCCACCGCCGCGGCCCATTTCTGCGGATCGTTGAGCGTGGCCGTGTAATCCTCGAACGATTCGTACGGCGGCGGGATCACGCGCAGTTTGCCGCCGTCGAGCACGTAGCGGTCCTGCGTGTAGGCGAGCGGGAAGCTGACGTTCCACGTCATCGGGGTCATCGACGTGATTTCGGGGAGCGTCGACGACATGATCGCCAGAACGACCACCTTGCCGCCGCGGTTGCCCGCGTCGCGCCGGAACGCGCCGAACGACCAGTTGGTCGTCGCGCCCGGGCCGGCGACGGTGCGCACGGCATAGTTCGGTGACTCGGCGTGGAGCGCGTCCGCCAGCCGGACGGCGTGCGACATGCCGTAGACCGTGATCGGGATCGCGCCGGGCTTGGCGGGGCGCTCGACCGCCGTGAGCGGCTTGTACCAGCCGGCGAGCGTGATCGGTGCGGTCTGGTTGGGGTCGGCGCGCGTCATACGGCGGACGCGCGCCTCCATCGACCGGCCATAGTCGAAGAACAGTTGCAGCTTGCCGGGATTGACGTTCTTCACGTCCGCCGGGAACGCGAACGCCAGGCTCGCGCCGACATCGATCGCGACCAGCCACAGCAATGCCCACAGCAACGTCGCCCAGCGGCGGCGGCGCTCGCGCGGCGCGTCGGCCTCAGAACTGGAAGTAGATGAACTGTGCGGGTGCATTGCTTGTGCCCATGACCAACAGGAATGCCATCGCCGCGATGGCGAAACCGACCGTCCAGGCCGGGTAACGTTGATAGAATCGCCCATCGCCGCCCGCGCGATATTGCCCGGCTTCCCACGTCGCCAACACGACGATGCCGAGCAACGTCGAGAGCGGCGGCAGCGCGGCCGACAACCGCAATCCGCCCGCGCCGGTCGCCAACGTCCGCGTGAAGGTGGCGATCTGATCGAACGAATGCGCGCGGAAAAGCAGCCAACCGTAGAGCGTGATGAGGCCGAAGCCGAGCGTCTTGAGCACCGCTTCGATCCGCCCGTCGGGATTAGCCGGGCGGTCCTTGCCGCCGGTCATCACGCGGTGAATGCTGAGCGCGGAGCCGTGATAGGCGCCCCACAGAATGTAGTTCCACGCCGCCCCGTGCCACAGCCCGCCGAGCAGCATCGTCAGCATCAGGTTGCGGCAGGTGAATGCCATGCCGCCGCGATTGCCGCCCAGCGGCTTGTAGAGATAATCGCCGAGCCAGGTCGACAGGCTGATATGCCAACGATTCCAGAAATCGCGGGGGCTGCGCGCGAAATAGGGCAGGCGGAAATTGACCATGATATCGACGCCGAACAGCTTGGCGGTGCCGCGCGCGATGTCCGAATAGCCCGAGAAATCGGTGTAGATCTGCACCGCGAACAGCATCGTGCCGACCACCACTTCCAGCCAGCTGACCGGCCCCGAGCTGTTAAATATCTGATCGACGGTCATCGCCGCGCCGTCGGCGATCGCGATCTTCTTGAACAGGCCGAGCAGGATCAGGAACAGCCCACGCGTGGTGTCGGAGAAGGTGAGCGTGCGGGGCTGGATGATCTGCGGCAGCAGGTGCCGCGCGCGTTCGATCGGGCCGGCGACAAGCTGCGGAAAGAACGCCACGAACAGCCCGAAGTCGAGGAAGCGTTCAACCGGCTTGAGCTCGCGCTTGTAGATGTCGATCGCATAGCTCATCGACTGGAAGGTGTAGAACGAAATCCCGACCGGCAGCACGATGTCGAAATGCCGGGGCTGGGCGGCGATGCCGATGTCGTTGAGCGCGGCGACCGCGCTGTCCACGAAGAAGTTGAAATATTTGAACGTCGCCAGGATCGCCAGGTTGACGCACATGCTGAGGATCATCGAATATTTGCGACGCTTGTCGTCTGGCAGGCGCGATAGCCAGCGGAACAGCAACGCCGCAATGCCGAGGCCGAGTGGCAAATAGAGCAGGACTGCAGGCATCGCGGTGCTGATGATAGGCCCCGTCGCGGTCATCCCCGTCAGCGTCCGCACCAGCGTGCCGAAATTGCATCCGACCAGCAGCAGTCCGCCGACCGTCAGGAACGTCAGCGGCAACCACACTTGCTGCCGCGTCATCTTGGCGCGTTCGAGGATCAGCCCGGTCCAGAAATCGAGCACCGTCGACACGATCATCAGGAACAGGAAGCGCCAGTCCCACCATCCGTAGAACAGGTAGCTGGCGGCGAGCAGCATCAGGTTCTGCCCGCGGAAGGGCAGAATGCGGTACAGGGCGTAGACGATCGGCAGGAAGATGGCGAACGTCAATGAATTGAACAGCATCGCCCCCGCCTTCGTGCCCCGATAGCGCGCACCTGTCGGGCGCCCTCGCTGCGGCTATCGGGGTCGCGCTATACTGTCCAGATTGTTAACCCTGATACTGGGCTCAGGGTGTCATTTCTAATCCTCCCGCCAGGGGGTGGTGTCAGCGATTGGCTGACGGAGGGGGAGGGCAACAGCGTGCACTATCGATGGCGTCCAGCGTCCGCCCCCACCGTCGCGCTGCGCGCGCCACCTCCCCCTTGCGGGGGAGGATAACGTCCTACGGCCGATCGGGGTCGTCCATCTTGTTGGGGCCGATCGGCGGGAATTTGAGCACCTTGAAAACGTAGACCGCGACCAGCACCAGCACCGCGGCTGCGCCGATATCGGAATAATGGTTGCCCAAGTAATTGGCCACGGCGCAGCCGAGCGCGGGGAACAGATATTCCATCAAATGATCGCGAGTCCGCTCTTCGACAGATCGCTGCAGCATCAGGACGACCAGGCCGCCAAAGCAGATGATCGTCACCCAATCCCAGACAGTTTCCATCGCCGAATATGCTCCCGAATGGATCGCCGACCGCTGTGATCGTGCGGGTCCATAGCCCTGCTGTTTTTCGCTAGCGTACGATGGAGCTAAGTCAATGGCGGGGCGCTGTCACGAAACGACACATCGCGCATTGTCATATTGCCTGAAACTACAATTGGATGCCATTGAACGCACGAATATCGCGGCGCGAGCGGCGTATTGGGGGTATCGATCGCGCATGCGCATCCTGTTCGCCTTGCCGGGTTTCCATGCCCAGGACCGCGGCGCCGAAGTGGCGTTGCTGGCGGTCGCGCGCGAATTG
>Ga0307517_10007033_pt1 | contig 16512 bp, 17 predicted proteins | sample 23_EM_MG_FD_194515 | JGI IMG/M metagenome (GOLD analysis project Ga0307517, IMG submission 194515) | Populus trichocarpa ectomycorrhiza microbial communities from riparian zone in the Pacific Northwest, United States - 23_EM | ecosystem: Host-associated > Plants > Roots > Unclassified | place... | reverse complement strand
GGCAAAAACAAAATGAGTGTACTCAATGCAGTCAGAAACAAAATCATTCACAGGATATTCGCAGTTATCAAAAGTCAAAAACTCTATGAGAATCATTTGCTTTTATCATAGAAATCAGTGTGACACCCATTTTTTTGCGGTTATTGTTTCTTTTGTTTCAAATCATATCAACTTAAAAAACGAACGAACAGTACCCGAGCTAACGCTTATTTTTCACCGAATCTGCCTTTTCCATATCAGCCGCTGCTTTCAGTTGGACGGCTTTTAAATAGGCTGTATCTTTTTTCATGCCTTCTTCAACCTGCGCTACTGTTTTTGCCTGGGCTGTTTGGGTGGCTATGGAGTTATTGTATACAAAAATAGCTGCATTGGAGTCAAGCGACCCTTTTTTAACCGAATCCAACATAGCCTTAACCAGCTGGATACTCCCGGATGCGTTTTTATACCCGTCGCTTTTGAGTGCGGCTTGCAAGTATTCAGCTTTTGTTGTTGGCTGTTTATCCTCTTTACTGTGTTGATTGCAGGAAAGTAATGAAAGTATTAGCAGAGGGTAAAGCAGCTTCTTCATTGTTCTGGGATTTATCCTACTAATTTACAATTATTTAGCACAAAAGCCATTAGCTTAAAACTTGCCTATTGATTAAATTTTAATTGGGTATTGCATTTATAAATTGTTTTATTAACTTAGAGTTATAATCTAAATCTTAATAATTACCTAATTCTTAACCTCATCATTACAACACAATGAAAAAGCTAACCAGAGACGAAATGAAAAATGTTAAAGGCGGTCTAGACAACCCGCCAGCAGGATGTTTTTGCTATACTCCAGTACCCTTCCTACCGAATGGTGGGTTAGATCCTGATTGTTATCTTGGCGCCAATCCTGAACTGTACTGCTCATCCGGCCAACTGTTGGGTTGCTGTTAAGCAGAAAGATTTCTTACGGCCGGGAATGATTAATCGTCCCGGCCTTTCCGACTTCCTTCCTCACCTTCCGATTGTAAAAAACATTGCCACCGCCGCAGCACCCATTGCGATGAATGTAATCCAGAGCAGGGAGTTAGATAGCGGGCCGCTTTTATGTTGGCCCATAATCTTTTCATTCCGGGCTATCTTGAGGATGAGGAATAACAACGGCACCGCGGCAACACCGTTTAGCACAGCGGCATACACAAGGGCCTTTACCGGATCTATTCCCACAAAATTGATAATAAGCCCGATCACGGTAGCCACCGTTATGACACCATAAAACCCAACTGCCTTCCGGGGTTTGTAATTCAGGCTGGCGTTCCAGTTAAACGCCTCCGAAACTGCATAAGCCGCCGACCCCGACAACACCGGCACCGCCAAAAAACCCAACCCGATAATGCCGACAGAAAAAATAAGCTTCGACAAAAAACCGGCGTTAGGGAATGAGTGTACCAGTGGCTCCAGCGCTTTAGCAGCGTCGGCAGCGGTTTTTACATCTTTTACACCACTTTGATGCAGCACCGTAGCTCCTACCAGCAATATGCACCAGGTGGTGATCTCGGAGACGATCATCCCGGTATTGTTATCCAAGCGCATCCGGTGTATCATGTTCCGGCTTACAATGCGCTTGCCTACGTGGTCAATATTCTTTTCGTTCTGGTCCTCCACCTCTTGTGATGCTTCCCAAAAAAACATATACGGCGAAATAGTGGTGCCCAGTACCCCTGTAATAATAAACAGGAAGGCAAAATTAAACTCGATGTGTGGCACCACCGTCGCCCGCAGTACCGTGCTCCAGGGCTGATGTACAATAAATGCGGTAATAGGATAGGCCAGCAACGCCAGCGCCAGCCATTTGAGTATTTTAGAGTACGTTTTGTAATTGGTAAATATCTCGAGCGTAAGGATAATAGCAGTGATGGCCAGCGTTAAAACCACAAATGGAACAGGTATAAGCAGCTTTGCAGCCTCAGCCATTGCGCCAATATCCGCTCCTATGTTGATGGTATTGGCTATCACTACCAGGCTCACCACAGTATAAAGTACCCGCTTGCTGTATTGCTCCTTCACCACGGCAGCAATGCCCTTGCCGGTTACCAGGCCAATACGTGCGCATGCCTCCTGTACGGCAGCCATAAAGGGTAGCATGTACAGGGCAGTCCACAGTTGACCGTAGCCAAACTGCGCCCCGGTTTGCGAATAGGTGGCAATGCCTGATGGATCGTCATCAGCTGCGCCGGTGGTGAGGCCGGGCCCCATCAATGTTAAAAATCTCCAGAATCTTTTTTTCCTGAGTTTGGTAGAGGTGTTTGATGGCATATTTGGTGGTTAAGGGGTAAAGCTTGTAATATTCAAATTAGCATCCCTATAAAAATACGATTGTTTTGTTTCGGCAGGTAATATTATATTAGGTTACAGGCAACCCCCGGCATTGTTTTAAGGTAATGATAAAAGAGTGTAACACATGTGGCCCCAAATTATTGATGCAGAGCAAAAACTAAATAACCTGCTGCCCAAACAAAGGCTGGAGGAAAGTCCTTCGCCCCAACTGATGGCCGCCGCCCGGGCATGGTCGAACGTGGTGTGGGAACAGGCCCTGCAAATGGGTCCAATGCCATTATCCGGCGATCAGCCACTACAAGGTAAGCTGCTCGCCAACAATCCCGTCTATATCTGCGGCGTACATCGTAGTGGTACAACATTGGTAAAAGATATTTTAGAGGGCCACCCTGAGCTGGTAGTATTGCCATCTGAGGGGACCTGGTACACCAACCTGGAATATAAATTCAATTTATTATCAGAAGATACACGGGCTACTTTTTTAGGCAAGGAGTGGCTCCGCAGGCTGGCTAATCCCATCAACCAGCCGCCCTACTGGCTGGCGGGGCGCAGTGCTGGTGAAAGTTCGCCTTATGTTGATTTTGCCCGATACTTTATGGCCTGGTGGACGCAGGTTAAAAAAGATAACGACCAGTGGCCGCATATTGCCGTGGTACTGGCTTGGGCATCATGCACCAACAAGCTGGATGCAAGATATTGGGTGGATAAAACACCGGCCAACGAGCGCTACCTGGCGCGGATATGGAGGTCAATCCCTGCGGCCAGGATTATACATGTGATCCGCCACCCCGTCGCCACGCTTACCTCACGTAAAAAGATGGAGCCCTCGTTAAACTTCCGCCATGCACTTACCGATCTGAAAACATCGTTTAAAGTAGCGGCGCAGCAATCCAGGTTAACGCACTCCCATTTTATGCTGGTACATTACGAGGAGCTTTGTGAAGATCCCGAACTGATCACTAAGGAGGTGGCGGCATTTCTAGGTATCCAAATGTCGGGCACACTGCATCATCCAACAGTTGCAGGCGTCCCTTCCCAAGCCAACAGCTCCTTTATTAAGGAAGCGGCAGCGGGGGCAATCATCAGAACTGCTCAACACCGTCAACCTGATATGTTAACCAAAGCCGAAAAGGACCTGATAGCAACTTATATCGGTAGTTTGTCGGCCAGGTTAAATTACCCCATGGACGCGGTGGGCTTTTTGCGCGGCTTATATTTACGAATAAGATACAGGTTACTACGATAATTGAAATTGCAATGATCATTCAGTTTTGCGGATTATCCGGCAGCGGAAAAACAACCCTGGCCACACAGGTAAAGCAGTTGCTACACGATCAGGGTATCAGCGTGGAAATTATTGATGGCGATACTTACCGCAAGACATTATGCGCCGATCTTGGTTTTTCAAAAGCCGACAGGAACGAGAACATCCGCCGCCTGGCAGCTATTGCCAATGATTTCGCCAAGCAGCATATCCTTTCCATTATCAGCGCCATCAATCCTTACGAAGACGTCCGCCTTGAAATTGCAGCCAAATACGGTAATGTAAAAACAGTTTATATCGATTGCAGCCTGGATGTGCTGATTCAGCGCGACACCAAACGATTATATCAAAAAGCTCTGCTTCCGCAAGGTCACCCGGATAGAATAAACAACTTGTCAGGCATTAATGACCCTTTTGAAATACCCCAACACCCCGATCTCATCATTAAAACCGATGAGGAGGCTATTGAGGCATCCGCAAGGAAGTTACTAGAATTTATCCTCGCAGTTTACTCGCGGGAGTTTAAAGTTTATGAATTAAAGTAAGGATAGTATTACTCAAACTTCTTCCCCTCAGTCAACCCCTTCCAGTTATCTGAGCGGAACGAATTTGCCGGGAAACCTTCCTTACTGAACAAATTGGCATCGATCGGCGAATCGGTCCAGGCATAGCGCACGGCGACGGGTTGTTTAACCTGGTCGCACCATACTTTTACCTTGTTACCATCTATAATGGCAGCCTGCGCATAATAGAATTTGTGATCGGCCCCCGCCAGTTCAAAACCCTTAACGTAACCATACTTGTCTTTCGCCACCAGACCGCTATCGGCATAGGTAAAGCTCACTTCAGCATATCCATCCTTAAAATCCGCCGACTTATACCTCGGGCTCTCATAAAAACCTTTCATACCATAGGCAAGGCTCAGCGCTTTATTAGCCAGGCGCAGGCCTACATCAGCCTTATCACGCGGGTGGACATTGTAAGGGTCGCCTATATCCATGGTGACAGCCATACCGGTATTTGGTAATTGCAGCGCCAGGGTTTGTGCTTCACGCAACTCAGACCATTCGCTTCCCTTATCACTGCCCTGGAAACCGCCGAAGGACGATAGCTGCACAAACAGGAATGGAAAATCACGTTTCCATTCGCTGCGCCAATTGGTGATCATGAGCGGGAACGAAGTACGGTACTGAAAAGCACGCCCAACATTGGCCTCGCCCTGGTACCAGGCTACCCCGGCAATAGCGTAGGGGATCAATGGGTAGATCATGGCATTATAAAGATCAAACCCTGTATTATTAGGTAAGAAGTCGAAATGGTACGGCTTGTTCAGATCGGGCATATTGTGCCAGTTGTTATCCGCCAGGTTGACAGCGGTATCCGGGAAGCTCACATACAGATCATTCCCCTGCGCCATCAACCCAATACCAAACCAGGCCGGATTTTTTTGCGGCGACCGCAAATTGATGACCAGGCTGTTATCGCCGCCCTTCCATGTTCCGGCAGGCAGGTCAAGCTGAAAATTTGACGGCAATGGACCATTGTTTATCAATTTGCCATCGATATAAATAGCCAGGTCGGCATCAGTCTGCCCCAGGCGCAGCGTTGATTTACGATTGGCATATAGATCATCCAGTTTGATGGTATGTTGCATAAAGCCTTGCCCGCGATAGGAGTAGAGGTTGGTTTGCCATTCCCAGGCCCCGGGCGCATAACCCTTTTTCCATGATTCAAAAAAAGAAGCAGGCTCGGCAGCCACTTGCTCAGCGGTTAAGTTCGCGACATCCGATTTATAATAGTTGTCGCGCAGTTGTTTGTCTAACCGTTTTTTCAGGTCATCCCAGTTGGCCGGGAGTTTCTTCGCCGCCTCAGCCAGTTCGGGCACGTTCTGCATCGCGTCCTTATTGATCCAGCTTTCCACCTGTGTACCGCCCCAACTGCTGTTGATCAATCCTACGGTAACATGCAATTCCTGTGACAGCTTTTTGGCAAAGAAATAACCCACAGCAGTAAAATCACCAACCGTATTAGTATCCGCCCTTACCCACTGCCCTCCCGAAATATCCTTCTCGGGCTCCAGGCTCATTTTATTAGGCACTTTGAAGTGACGGATAGGCATCTGCGCCGCAGTCTTTTGCTCGGCCTTATAGCCCAGGGCGTTACTCAACGCAAACTCCATATTCGATTGTCCCGAGCACAGCCATACCTCTCCTACCATCACATCGCTATAAATCAGTTTATCTTTTCCGGAAGTGATCTTCATGATATAAGGGCCGCCGGCAGTCATAGGCTTAAATGCTACCTTCCAGTTTCCCTGCTCATCCGCTTTTGTGCTCAAAGTATGACCATTCAGGCTGACACTTACTTTGGTACCCGTAGTACCCCATCCCCATACAGGTACATCCTGGTTGCGCTGTAAAACCATGTGATCGCCAAAGATGCGGGCAGTACTTAGCTGTGCCCGACTTTGTAAAAAAAGGAAGCAAAGAAGAAGGGTAGCAAAAAAAATTCTCATACAAATTCTGTTTGGATCGCCCTGTCAATATAGGGCAACAAGGGGTAAATGTAATTGTAAAAAATGCTTTATAACAAGCATTTGCAGCAAATGCGGAGTTTATGTTAAATGTGTATCAGACTATCAATCTTCTTCTGCATCGCCTGCTTATTGGGTTGTGTGCGGGCGAGTGACAGCGCAGCTTGAAAGTGCTGCCGGGCCATTTCGTTATCGATACCGATGTAAAGTTCGCCCAGCAAGGCATAATAAAAGTGGTTAGTGATTAGGTTTAATTTTTCAGCTTCAATAATGGCAGCCTCTTTACCGGCGGCTTTTGAAAGCGCATAAGTCCGGTTCAACGCGGCTACAGGTGAGTATTCTATCTGCAATAGCTGGTTATATAATTGCAAAATAGTCTCCCATTTTTCTTTAGTATCTGCTTTTTGAGTGTTCCAATAAGCAATGGTAGCTTGTATATGATATTTTGATATCCTGTTGCCGCTGGCCGCGCAGTAAAGATAGTAGGCGCCCTTGCTGATCAGTTCCGGGTCCCACAGGCTGGTATCCTGGTCATCATACAACACCAGTTCACCATTTTTGTCAATACGTGCATCAAACCGGGATGCCTGCAGGCACATTAGCGCAAGCAGGGCATTCACCTCTGGCTTTCCGGTTAGTTTATTCTCTACCAGCATGGTGCACAGGCGCATGGCCTCATAGCAAAGGTCTTTACGGATAATATTATTTTGACTGACGGAATAATACCCTTCGTTAAAAAGCAGGTATATCGTTGTCAAAACAGAGGTCAGCCTTTCGTCTATCTCGGATACATCCGGGAATTCAATTTTCACATTCCCTTCTCTTAACTTTTCTTTAGCGCGGAACAAACGCTTGTTGATCGTCTCCTTATTAGATAAAAAGGCATCGGCAATTTCCTCGATACCAAAACCACAAAGGATACGCAGCGATAAACCAACCTGCGCCTCGGGAGGTATGGAAGGGTGACAGATGGCAAACATCATCTGCAACTGGCTGTCGTTGATGTTTTGGGGTGACAGGTCGATCTCCGTTTCGTAAGTTTCAGAAAATGATCTTTTCAGTTCATCAGTGACCTTACTTTCAAATACCAAATCACGCTGTAAATAATTTTTAGCTTTATTTTTTGCCACGAAGTAAAGCCATGCAACAGGATTTTCAGGGATGCCTTTATATGCCCAGGTTTGGGCTGCTGTCAGGAAGGTATCCGCCGTTATGTCTTCGGCAGTTTCCATCTGACCGAATCCAAAGCGTTTACACAGGACGGAAACAATTTTTCTGTATTCCGTCCTGAATAAATGTGGTATCAGCTCCTCCTGTTTCAAAATAAAAGCGATTAATGGGCACCGTCATTTTTTGGCTATCCGGCGAACTTCCATCGTATTACCTTCGCCTCCTAAAACGGGGCAACCTTTGGCAAATTCTGCAGCCTCTTCAATAGATTCAGCCTTGACGGTAATAAAACCTCCTATGGTTTCCTTGATCTCGCCAAAAGGGCCATCAGTTACCATTTTGTTATGATGTACCACCTTGGCATCTGCAAAAAGCAAGCCTGTTCCACCTACAAATTTGTTTTGGGCGGCAATTCCCCCTATCCAGTCCATGGTTTGTTTCATCCAGATCTCCATTTGTTCAGGGGAGGCTATTTTGCTGCCATCCTCGTGTCTCATAATTAATGCGTACTCGTCCATTTTTTTAATTTTAAAAGGTTAATGAATATATGAATTATACATCCATAACAAGTCATGGTTTGTGAATTGGACAAGGCAGAAAAAAAGTTTTAGGTGGGCTTATTTCGGCTTATTCGCCATCGCATAATCCATTGCCTGATGAAAAGTGGTTACCCATATATTTTTCTTGTTTTCTTTGAGATAGGCCAGCAGTTCCCGGTGCGCCTGTGCAGAGGTAGTGATATAGTCTCCGCCAACGCCATGGAACATAATGACGCCCATGCCCCCGCTTTCCTCTACCTTTTTCACATAAGCGATCAATTTATCAGCGGTTGTATGGTCCTCAAGGCCATAAGATGGCACCTGTAGGGGGTCAAGGTGTTTAAAGTCGGTAATGACAGCATTGGCATCGCCGCCAATGCGCGCGTATTTGATTATGCCGTGCTTCTGCATTGAATCTACATATTCTTTCCCGCCAACATGCGTTTCGGTGCAGGGATAGGCATAGGTACGACCGCCTCTGCCGTCAACCGCGAAGAGAAAATTGTTCATCACTTCAATTTCGTGGAGTATACGATATACCGTATAATGTTCAGAAGCCATCGGGTTATCATCGGTGCTTAAACAGGGATGAAACACGGTATGGTTTGCCAGTTCATGCCCCTTTTTGCCGGCCTTTCGCCATTCGGGTATTGTCAGGCTGTTGATATCGCCGGTAAGGAAAAAAGTGCCGGTTAAGTGCGCAGAATCCAGTTGCGGAATAGCTACATTTAATTGCGAGTGCAATGCGTCATCATAAGTCAATACAATAACAGCCTTTTTGTGATTTGGCCAGGCAATCTTGTCCTGTGCCTGTGCTGCAAAATTTAATAATAAGAAAAGCAGAGTAAGTTTTTTCATCCCGGAAAATGTAATTGGCAGCTAAATGTAAGAATAATCGGCATACAAAATTATGATGAGATTCCCAATTTTGCTAATACCCCGGGGATGCCGGACAGTGAGAAGAGAGCCTTTAAACGTTGTTATGAATCTCGATATTGGCGAAAACAGAACTGCCTTTAATTAGCAATACCTTGTCTGAGTTTTTCGCATTGTATTTATTTTCACGGTAGTCTTCAATTATGGCAAAAAATTGCGATACATCTGTTTCAACGTGCCAGTCGGTGGGTACTGTTAAAGTAAGTTCGCCAAAAAGCTGTGAAATGGTCAGTATTGCGGTACCGGACAGGTCGGCGTTGCTGAGATCCAGCTCTGCGCTTGCAAACATGTTACTGATCTTTCCACCTTTAAAATCTTTGGTGATGACAGGCTTATCTATACTGCTGAAAATTGAGTTGATAACGATCTGGTCTTCAGTGTCCGGGATGATAGTTGATTGCAAGTTCATGGCCGTAAATTTTAATGTTACCCAAAACTAAGGCGATAAGGCAGTGGATAAAAGTTAAATCTTGTTAAATGTTAGATGAAGTCGGTGAATGGCGGAATTTGGTCGGTGAAAGGTTTTTTGCCGATTTCACTTAAATAATTTAATTGTTAAAGTCTGTTAAATTGAATGTTTTAACATCATTTCCGGCAATTTTCATCTAATCTCCAGAATTGGCATGTAATATTGTTGTTAACATTGAGTTAATAGGTATTATTTTCAATTGGTTAACTGAATAGCGATATGGCGGAAGGTTCTGTTTTTAAGAAGGCTTGCAAATTGATGGGTAACCGATTTGAGTTGACCGTAGTATCCGATAATGAAAAGTGGGCCTTTGATAAAATAGAAGCTGGGATCGGTGAAATACAAAGGATAGAGCGCCTTCTGACAACTTTTAGTGACGACAGCGAAACTAACCAGGTCAACCAAAATGCAGGCATAAGCCCGGTAAAAGTAAGTGCTGAAACTTTCAATCTTGTTGAACGCTCGTTGCGCATATCGCAGGTGACCCAGGGTGCATTTGATATTACCTACGGTTCTATTGATAAACGGCTATGGAATTTTGATCAGCACATGACCGCGCTTCCTGACCAGGAAACTGCAAAAAAAATGGTGCGCCTGATCAATTATCAGAATGTGATCCTCGACCGGGAAAAAAGTACCGTGTTCCTCAGAGAAAAAGGAATGCGCATTGGGTTCGGCGGTATCGGTAAAGGCTATGCAGCTGAACGCGCCAAACAAGTAATGAAGGAACAGGGAGTGCAAAGTGGGGTAGTGAACGCATCGGGCGATTTAACGGCATGGGGCCTGCAGCCAAACGGCAAACAATGGACAGTTGGGATAGCCAACCCGGATGCCACCCATGAGGTATTTTCGTACATGTCTATCACCGATATGGCGGTAGCCACCTCGGGCAACTATGAGAAGTTTGTAATGATAGATGGTAAAAAATATTCGCATACCATCAACCCGCGCACAGGTTTGCCTGTAACCGGTATAAAAAGTGTGACGATCATCACCACAAATGCAGAAATAGCCGATGCCATGGCAACACCGGTAATGATAATGGGAATAAAGACGGGGCTGGATATGATAGATCAGATAAAAAATATAGAGGCGGTGATCATTGATGATAATGACCGGATGTACACCTCAAAAAACATTAACATAAAATAATACCCCTAAAACAATGATTAAACAAATTTTAAAAATTGCAGGAAGCCTGGCGGCGGTGATGAGCATCTCGTCATGCGTCCATCTAAAAGAGTATCAGAAAAACCGCATCAATGATGCCGAGATGACGTTAAGCAATCGCAGAGTGGAAAAGAATGAACTGAATTTTCAATCCTACAGGGAAGCCGCATCAGGCGCCAACGCAGGTAAAACCGGCGGTGGCTGCGGGTGTAATTAATATTCCTTTCTTAAACGCAATCAATAAATGAGAAAGGTGTTTTTATCAATAGTAGGCTTTTCCCTGCTATGCAGAATAAATGTTTCTGCGCAGACAAAACAAGACAGTCTTCCAAAAGGATCCGGAATCAGTTTATTCAGGCCTGTCGGGCAACCCGAGCCTTCGGAATATAAGCCAAGGGCATTGCACGTAGATGAGATCAACCTGGTTTCGAGCTATTACTGGCAAAATGGCGACCACAGCCCTGTTACCGGTGGGATAGGCACCGAAAAGGTTACCGATATTTCAAATGGTATAGATCTGAAACTGGTATGGGGCGATCCCCAGGTAAAGCAAAATTCATTAACCATTGGCCTGGGTATCGATCATCATACCTCGGCTTCCGCAGCTTATGTGAATTTAAGCGGCGCGTCAAACACCGGTGGTACCAGGATATATCCTTCGTTGGATTGGACCACTCAAAATGCAAAAAAAGGCAGCAGCTTCGGCATAGGCGCCTATTATTCCGGCGAGTATAATTACCAGTCATTAGGCGCCGATATCCATTTTTCGCAAAAAACGGCTGATAGAAATGGTGAGTTCACCGCAAAACTACAAGGGTATTTTGACCAGGTAACACTTATATATCCTACTGATAAGGCAGACACGAGCATTACAAGCGGCGGAACAACCGTTATCACCACGGCAAGCGGAACCAGGACAATATTGAGCAATGGCGAAGAAGAGGGTGATGGCAAGAAACACCTAGGAAGCAGTCCGAGGAAAACATACACGGCCTCGTTTGGCTATTCGCAAATCATTAATTCAAGGATGCAGGTTGCGTTCCTTATAGATGGGGTTGCACAGAATGGTTACCTCGGTTTGCCGTTCCACAGGGTATATTTTAATACCGGGAAGGATACTACGGAAAAACTGCCATCAACCCGGTTTAAACTACCTATAGGTTTCAGGCTGAATTATTTCCTGGGAGATAACATCATCCTGCGATCGTATTACCGGTATTATATTGATAGCTGGGGAATCAGGTCAAACACGGCCGGACTGGAAATTCCTGTTAAAATCACACCCTTCTTCTCGGTGTCTCCGTTTTACAGGTATTACGATCAAACCGCGTCAAAGTATTTTGCGTCCTACGAGGCACATAGCCCTAACGACCAGTATTATACCAGTAACTATGCGTATGCTAAGTTCCAGGCAAATTTCTACGGCGTAGGGTTCAGGTTCGCGCCGCCAAAGGGTGTTATGGGATGGCAAAGCCTGCACGACCTGGAAATAAGATATGGGCATTATACGCAAAGTACCGACCTGGTATCCAGTGTTGTTTCGTTAAGCCTCGGATTTAAATAAAAATGAGATGAATACAATATTTTTCAAATAACCACATTTAATACAATTGAATATGAAGTTATTAGCAATATATTTTGGGATTATGCTTCTGCCCGGAGTGACATGGAAGGGTGATTTTAATGCCGCAAAAACAGAAGCTTCACAAAAACACGAATTGATACTGATCAACTTTTCAGGATCAGACTGGTGCGGCCCTTGTATACGTTTACGCAAGGAGATTTTGGAATCAGGCACTTTTGAAAACTATGCCTCCAATCATTTGGTTTTAGTTAGGGCCGATTTTCCGCGCCAAAAAAAGAATCAGTTGAGCAAGGAGCAAACCAAGCTGAACGAAACACTGGCTGATAAATACAATGCCGAAGGCAAATTCCCCTACACGCTATTGGTTGATGAAAACGGCAAAGTGCTGAAAACCTGGGACGGTTTCCCGGACGAAACACCTGACCAGTTTGTGTCGGATATTAGTTCATTGAACGAAAGCAAATAAAAAAACTAACATTAACAATGAAGCCGCCTTTAAAGGGTGGCTTTTTTGTTTTATAATGGCTCCTGCAATGCATATTGCAATATTTTTATGTTTTTGAGTACAAACATTTTAGTTTATAAAACATATATTTAGACTGATTACTTCCCGTTTAAAACGCCTCTCATATGTTAAAAAATTATATCAAAATCGCCTGGCGCAATTTGTGGAAACATAAGATATTTTCATTGATCAATGTCCTCGGACTTTCCGCCGGGATAGCTTTCACATTGCTGATCAGTGCTTACATCCGGGAAGGGTTGCAAGTGAACCACGGACTTAAGAATGCGGATAACCAGTACATTATTCTCAGCAAATGGAAAGACCCGAATATCGGTAATGAGGCAGGCAGCGTGCCCGACTTAACAAAAGCTCTAAGAACTAATTACCCCAGCCTGGTAGCCAATTACTATAATGCTGAAGTAGCAATGACCAATGTATCCAAAGGGAATAAGCATTTTCGCGAAGGGTTGTTAGTGGGCGACAGTACTTTGCTGCATATGTATGGATTTAAGTTGCTTGATGGGGATGTAAAAACAGCATTACAGGGCCCGTATTCTGTAGTCATCACAGACGAGATTGCTAAGAAATATTTTGGAAGAACTGATGTGGCAGGTCAATCGCTCAATTTTGAAGATTATGCAGGGGGTAAACATGATTATATAATTACCGGGGTCTTAGATGAATTACCTGAGAACACGGTTACCAGTATAATCGGCAGGGACAAATTCCAGTTCTTCATAAACGGCAATATCAATAAATCGCTTCGTAATATTAATGGATGGGACAATACCGGCGCAACCGGCTACATAGAATTACAAAAGGGGGCAGATCCAAAAGTAACTGAAAGGGCTTTGCTGGAACTTTTGCAAAAGAATGAAACGGATGAGGAAATAAAAAATAATCTAATACCCTACCTGGTGCCATTAAAGAGCTATTACCTGGAGGCTAATAATGGATTGGTAAAAAAAATGATCTGGACGCTATCCTGCATTGCGTTTATCATCCTGCTAGCGGCTGTGATCAATTTTGTAAATATTTGCATCGGGCGTTCCTCAGCACGAATGAAGGAAATGGGTATTCGGAAGGTGCTGGGTGGTTTGCGTCATCAATTAACGTGGCAGTTTTTAACCGAGTCGGTACTAATGGTATTGTTAGCTACTGTAGTAGCGCTGTGTATTTACCCTTTGGCCAGTCAATATTTCAGCGCCGCACTCGGGCACAAGATTACCGGCTTAATCGATTTCCCGGTTTATTTCATCATTTTTCCGCTGCTTTTCGCGCTCCTGGTAGGCCTTCTGGCGGGTATTTATCCCGCATTAGTATTATCGGCATTAGGCACAATTGACTCCCTGAAAGGAAAGCTAAATTCAATAAAGGAGGGTATGTGGTTAAGAAAAACCCTGGTAGCCTTCCAGTTTTTAACAGCAACTGTCGTTTTTATCGGGGCAATCATAATTTCACAGCAGGTGAGCCTGTTCTTCCATGGCAACCTAGGGTATAATAAGGATTACGTTATTTATGCCCCGGTTCCGAGGGACTGGTCGCCAAAAGGCGTTCAGAAAATGGAAGCGATACGCGCTCAACTGGCCCAAATGCCCCAGGTAAGTAGTGTTTCTCTTTCGTGGGAAGTTCCTGCCGTCCTGGATTGGGAAGCACGTAAAACTGCTATTTATCGGCAAGGCGCTAATCAATCGCAGGGTATTAACACGCTAAATTTACTTGCAGATAATCAATATGCCGCTACTTTCAATATTCCATTAAAAGCAGGCAGTTTTTTTGATGCGGTTTATTTAGAGCGCGACTTCCCGCAGGTAGTGATCAATTTAACGGAGTTAAAAGCATTGGGCTGGAGTGATCCAAATGAAGCGATAGGTCAAAAATTGGTATACCAGGGAAGTCCATTTATAATTTGCGGCGTAACAGCCGATTTTCATTTCGGATCTATGCAGCAACGGATACAACCAATAACATTTACAACTGTTAACGATGCCAACATTTATCGTTATTTCTCTGTAAAACTAAAGCCGGGGAATATGCAGGCAAGTATTGAAGCTTTGCAGGATAAATGGAATGCATTAATGCCCGGAGCACCGTTCGAATACAGGTTTATGGACGACGCGCTTAAGAATTTGTATGCTACAGAATTACAGTTAAAGGAAGCAGCTTATATTGCTACAGTGCTGGCGTTTATCATCGTATTGCTAGGTGTGTTAGGAATGATATCCTTAAGCATTCAAAAACGCACGAAAGAAATCGGCATTCGTAAGATACTGGGTTCATCAATTGCAGCTATTATCTCACTATTTTTAAAAGATTTCCTGTGTGTGATAGCAATCGCCGGTGTGATGGCCTGTCCTTTGGCATACCTGATCATGCAGCACTGGTTGAGTGATTATGCTTATCATATTACTATATCATGGCCACCATTTGTAGGTTCGTTACTTTTATTGGCATTTCTTACGACAGTCTTAATCATTCTGCAAACTGCAAAGGTAGCAATAGCAAATCCGATAAAGAGCTTGAAGAATGAATAAAAAAGATTTCAGCCAGTGGTCGGTATTATAACCGCACCACTAATCGCAAAAAAGTCTTCAGAAATTAATCTGAAGGCTTTAGTTTTAAATAGCTCAAAACTTGTCACTTATAGATATCTGCCAGTCCATTCGGGAACATGCCTTTTGCTACTTTGATCATATCCAGCGCTTCACGCAATAATTTGATCTTCCCATTTTCAGCAACCAGTCTGCCCATGTATAACTGAGGGTATGGCCTTCCGGTTGAATTTACAATCGCATTAACTTCATACTCTCCAAATGCCTGGTTAGGGGTATCGATATGGATTTGAATATTCTGGAAATTGAAGTTGGCAAATGTATTCGGCAAATTTTCAAGGAAGCTATAAATTGCCTCTTTGCCCTTCATCTGGTAATTTAAACCCAAACTTGTAAGATAAGGAAGCTCTATAATGGCATCATCGGCAAAAAGTTCGATGGCTTTATCGAGGTTATTTATATTTTCCAGGTAGCCTAGTAATAATTCTTTAGCGGTTTTCATTGCTTTAACTATTTAATTGTTATTGATATACAAATCAGTTACTGTATTTAGCCAGCCATTTTGTTTTGATAGCTGCACGGGTGTCAATAAATTCCTGATCGGTGCCTTGTGCTACCGCATCCAGTGGGAAGCGCAACGGACGTGAACCTTTTTTCATTTCAACCAGCTCAAGTATACCATCTGCAATAGTTTGAGGATCCATTTTGAATTCAGCCATTTTACTGAACAAGGCAGTACCCATGGCATTAAACTTTTGTGCAGCGGCTTCCCCGTATTCTGCAACGATATCTGCTTTATCTGCATGTACGCCGGCTTTGCTGCCATTGTTCATTTCAGTTGGATATACTCCCGGTTGTATGCTGACATTTTCGATGCCGTATTCGCTCAATTCGTCTTGCAATCCTTCTGTGATACTTTCTACTCCGAATTTAGAAGCCAGATATGGGATCATAAATGGCAGCGTATGGCCGCTTGCCCCGGAAGTAATATTGATGATTAAACCGTTTTTGGCTTCGCGCATGGCTGGCAGCACTGCCTGGTATGTACGCAGTACCCCATAAAAATTCACCTCGAACATATTTTTTACCTGGTCGATAGAATAGCCTTCCAGCAAACCGAACCCGCTTACTGCTGCGTTATTGATGAGCACATCAATATGGCCGTACTTAGTCAATACCGTTTCAATTGCTGTTGTAACCGAGTTATCGCTGGTTACATCTATTTCAATTACTTCTATATTAGGTAAGGCTGATAATTCTTTTGCTACGGTTTCATTTCTTCCGTTTACGCCGCGCATCCCGGCTATTACACTGTGTCCGGCTTTTGCCAGGGTGATGGCAGTTAATTTACCGAATCCGGTGCTTGTTCCTGTGATGAAAATTGTCTTTGACATGATCTTTAATTTTAAAATGTTATTGCTTATTGAACAATACAAAGTTGCATCACTGGGAAATCCTGCGCATTGACATATCGTAAGA
>Ga0307517_10007032_pt1 | contig 16514 bp, 11 predicted proteins | sample 23_EM_MG_FD_194515 | JGI IMG/M metagenome (GOLD analysis project Ga0307517, IMG submission 194515) | Populus trichocarpa ectomycorrhiza microbial communities from riparian zone in the Pacific Northwest, United States - 23_EM | ecosystem: Host-associated > Plants > Roots > Unclassified | place... | reverse complement strand
GGGAGAGGCATGGGTGGACACCGGCCGCGTCTTCGCCAACGAGGACGGCACCTGGCTCCATCCGGACCGGGTCACCGACCTCTTCGAGCGCCTGGTGACCGCCTCAGGGCTCCCGCCCATCCGGCTGCATGACCTACGCCATGTAGCCGCCACGCTCATGCTCGCCGGAGGGGCGGACATGAAGACGGTCCAGGAGATGCTGGGCCATTCCTCGATCACGATCACGATGGACATCTACGCCAGCGTGCTTCCCGAGTTGGCCAAGGAGGCCGCTGAGGCCGCCGCGAAGCTGGTCCCCCGGCAGGTCAGGAACGCGCCCGCTCACGCATCGCTCACGCAGGAGGCGTCCTGACGTAATTGTGCCCCGGCTACTCGAATTAGCCGGGGCACAAACGTGCTGGTCAACGCCGTACGTGACGACGAAGACCAGTAGGCCGTGTGGGACTCGAACCCACAACCAATGGATTAAAAGTCCACTGCTCTGCCAATTGAGCTAACGGCCCGCACACCGCAGCATAGCCGGACCTCGGCACCGGCTCCGAGCGCATTGACGATCAGGCGGCGTGGCAGGGGCGTGGCAGCGGCGTGGCAGGATCGCGGGCATGGTGGAAGATCAGCGACCGGTGGCTCTGGTGACGGGGTCGACGTCGGGTATCGGGGAGGCCGTGGCGCGCCGGATGGCGGCGGAGGGGATGCAGGTGGTGGTGCACTCGCGGCGGAGCCGGGAGGCGGGGGAAGGGCTGGCGGCGGAGCTGGGCGGGAGTTACGGGCAGGCGGATCTGGGGGATGAGGCGCAGGCGCGGGGGCTGGTGGAGGATGCCGTGGAGCGGTACGGGCGGCTGGATGTGCTGGTGAACAACGCGGGGATCAGCTGGCCGATCCCGCACGGGGATCTGGCGGCGGCGACGGCCGAGGACTGGCGGCGGCTGCTGGAGGTGAACCTGATCGCGCCGTGGGTGCTGTGCACCGCGGCGCTGCCCGCGCTCAGGGTGGCGCCCGGGGGCGGGAGCATCGTGAATATCACCAGCCACGCGGGCGTACGGCCGAAGGGGTCATCGATTCCGTACGCGGCGAGCAAGGCGGCGCTGAATCACGTCACGAAGCTGCTGGCCGCCGCGCTGGGCCCGGAGGTGCGGGTGAACGCGATCGCGCCGGGTCTGGTGGACACGCCGATGACGAAGGACTGGGCCGACGCCCACGAGCTGTGGCGGGAGCGGTCGCCGATGCGGCGGCCGGCGCAGCCCGTGGACGTGGCCGATCTGGTGGCGTCGGTGGTGGCGCACGGGTATCTGACGGGCGAGGTCATCCTCCTCGACGGCGGGCTCAATCTCCGGTAGCGGTAGCGGCGGCGACAGGGGTGGCCGCCACCCGGTCGCCCTGCATGAACCACGTACGGGCGCTGACGAACCACCACACCGCCGCGAAGCCCAGCACCACGGCCACGGCCACCGGGGCGTAGTTGAAGGTGCCGACCTTGACGGGGCTGACCTGGGGCAGCATGAACAGGACGGTGATCAGGGCGACCCAGGTCACCGCGAGGACGCCGATGGGGCGGGACCAGCGGCCGAGGTGCCAGGGGCCGCGTTCGAAGGCGTCGCCCTTGAACAGGCGCAGGAGGGTGGGGATGACGTAGGCGATGTAGAGGCCGATGACGGCGATGGAGGTGACGGCGGCGTAGGCGGCGTAGTTGATCAGGTAGGGGAGCCCCAGGGCGAGGGCGCCGAGTGCGGCGAGCCAGACGGCGTTGGTGGGGGTCTTGGTACGGGGGTTGATGTGCCGCCAGAAGCGGGAGAACGGGAGGGCGCCGTCCCGTGAGAAGGCGTAGATCATGCGGGAGTTGGCGGTGACGGAGGCCATGCCGCAGAAGAGCTGGGCGCCGATGACGACCAGCAGCAGGAGCTTGCCGGCGGTCGCGCCGAGGCCGTCGATGAGGATCTGGGCCGGGGGGACTCCGGTGGTGGACTTCAGGGTGGCGTCGTAGTCCTGGATGGCGTAGGTGAAGCCGAGCAGGAGGACGAAGCCGGCTATCCAGGAGATCCAGATGGAGCGGACGATGCCGCGCGGGCCGGCGGTGGCGGCGTCGTGGGTCTCCTCGGTCATGTGGGCGGAGGCGTCGTAGCCGGTGAAGGTGTACTGGGCCATGAGCAGGCCGATGAGCACGACGTAGAAGCCGCTGCCCCACCCGGTGTTGTTGACGAAGTGGGTGAAGACGAAGGACGTCGACCGGTGCTGGTCCGGCACGAAGGTCAGCGCGCCGACGATCAGCGCCACGCCGACCACGTGCCACCACACGCTGATGTCGTTGAGCACGGCCACGATCCGCACCCCGAAGGTGTTGAGCGCCCCGTGCAGGAGCAGGATCGCCGCGAACAGGACGATCGTGTGGCCGGGGGTCGTACGGAAGCCGAACTGCAGGTCCAGGTAGGCGTTGAGGAAGCTCGCCGCGCCGAAGTCGATGCCCGCGGTGACGGCCACCTGCCCCAGGACGTTGAACCACCCCGCGAACCAGGCCCAAGCCGCCGCGCTGCCCGGGGGCGCGAGCCGGTGCGCCCAGTAGTAGAGACCGGCGGAGGTCGGGTACGCGGAGCAGATCTCGGCCATCGAGAGCCCGACGACCAGGGTCATCAGGCCGACGCCGACCCAGCCCCAGGTGATGACGGCGGGGCCGCCGGTGTTCATGCCGAAGAGGTAGAGGGTCAGGCAGCCGGAGAGGACCGAGATGATCGTGAACGAGACCGCGAAGTTGGAGAACGCGGACATGCGGCGGGCCAGCACCTGGGTGTAGCCGAGTTGGCGGAGGCGTTCTTCGTCGGAGAGCGGTTCCGAGATGGGAGCTGAGTCTGTCATGTCCCCAGCAATTCCCTTGCCAGGGACGTGACATGCGTCACACAACTCAGAACATGGGCCAGAGCATCGCTCAGAAGAGACCCTTGTAGGCCTTCCAGCCGCTGGCGATCTTCACCCGGGCCGCGAAGCCGCCCTTGCCGTTGCCGCTCTGGCGCCACAGGTAGCCGGAGGTGTCCCGGGCCACCAGATCCGCCTTGCCGTCACCCGTGATGTCCCCGACCCCGACGACGACGTTGTAGGACGCGCCCCAGCCGGAGGCGACCTTCACCCGGGACTTGAAGCCACCGGTACCCGTGCCGTTGTAGCGCCACAGCACATTGGACTTGTCCTGGGCCAGCAGATCGCCGTAACCGTCGCCGTTCAGGTCACCGGCGCCGACGATCTTCTTGTAGGTCTTCCAGTTGGCGTACAGCTTCACCCGCGCCGACAGCTTTCCCGCGCTCGTCGCCTTGTACAGATACACCGTGCCCGTCGAGGAGTTGCGGACGATCAGATCCGCCCGCCGGTCGCCCGTCACATCCCCCGGAGAGGTCAGCACGTCGTACTGGTTCCAGCCCGTCCCCAGCGAGGTGTACGCCGTGGAGGTCGTCAGGGCCTTGCCGCAGCCCGGCTTGTACGCGCGCAGGCTCCCGTTGGCGAGCCGCACCAGCACGTCGTTGCAGCGGTCGCCGCTGAGGTCCCCGAACGGGACGGTCTTCACCGAGGTCGGCCAGCCCGGCCCCGACACCGTGCCGCTGAACTTTCCGGCGGCGGTGCCGGTGCCCTTCTGGAAGGCCAGGGCGCCCGACGAGCTCAGGGTCAGCAGGTCGCCGAAGCCGTCCGAGCCGACTTGGTCGCGGCGGACGGCGGCGGCGCCGGTGAGGGCCACGGTGCCGGACCTGGTGAGCGCTGCGCCCTGGCCGTCGGCCGGGGCGGCGGTGAGGGTCCAGGTGTACGAGCCGTTGGGGAGCAGCGTGAGCGCCTCGTCCCTGCCGTCCCAGGCGAGCCGGACGGTGCTGCGGGCCTCGCCGCCGGTCCAGGTCCTCACTGTGGCGCCGGTCGCGGTGTTCCTGAGCGTCACGGTCCAGGAGGCGGCGGGCTTGGACAGCCACCACTGGGCGTTCCAGCCGGCGGTGCCGCCCGCCGAGGCGAAGGTGGCGGGGACGGTGGAGTCGGGTACGGAGAGGGCGGAGACGAGGTACGCGGAGGAGTAGGCCTTGACGACATGGACGATTTCGTTCGAGTCGACGTAGGCCAGCTTGTTCGAGTGGGGGTCGACGGTCCAGGTGACGCCCCGGGTGTCCGTGGCCGCGGTGGCCTTGACGCCGGTGACCGGGTCCATGGCGGAGTTGCCGTCGTTCATGGCCTGGTACGGCCGGATCGCACCGGCGGCCGCATCGTAGTACGCGTAGAAGTTGTCGCCGAGGAGCAGATCGGCGCCGACGGGGGCGTAGTAGTTCTGTCCCCCGGCGATGTTGCGGACGCCCGCCTTGGCCGCGGCCCCGCAGCTCCAGTACAGGAGCGCGGTGGTGGCCCGCAGGTCGTCCGGGGTGCAGTCGTAGCCGAGGTCGAGGGTCTTCAGGGTCTTGCCGGTGCGCATGCTGATGGCGACGACCGTGCCGGGGGTGGTCGAGGGGGTCCACAAGGTGGCGTAGTCGAGCGCCGAGGCCTCGGCGGCCTGGGCGCGGACGATCGCGTTCTGGCCGATGTCCACCACGTACTGCCTCGTGCCGTCGCCGGCCTCGTAGAGCACGTACTGCGGCGAGGCGCCGACGATCCGGCCGCCGGAGTTGGGGAGCGCGATGCCGGCGCTGTCGTCGGCGGTGGTCAGGACGTCCAGGCCGGTGTCCGGGTCGGCGGTGAGCATGGCCAGACCCTCGTCGGTGCCGTCGGCGAAGCGCCCCGCGCCGGAGGTGGTGGCCGCCGACGCGGCGTCCGCCCCGGCGACCGGGTCCAGGCCGAGGCCGATGTCCTTGCCCTCCAGACTCAGCGAGCCGCGCAGGGAGTTGACGAAGCGCACGGTGCCCCGGTCCAGGCTCAGCGCCTGGACGGTGCCGTAGTAGAGGACCGGTGCCACGGTGTGCAGCGACAGGTCGGCGATCTCGGCGTTGCCGTCCAGCGAGAGGTGGTGGATGGCGCGCGTGCCGTCCGCGGTGGCCCTGCCGACCGCGAGCATCGCCCCGTCCCCGTCCCCCTGCTGGAAGCCCTGCTCCACGTCGGCCAGCAGCGTCGAGCCCTGCAGCGGCCCGCGCGAGCCCTCCCACCAGAGCACGTTGGCGCCCACGAGGTAGGAGTGGATCTCGCTGTCCTCGGACTGCGGGGTCACCGGCTCGACCACGGGGGTCGTGGACGTACCGGTCCGGCTCAGCACCCGGAAGCCGGTGGTGCCGTCGGCGCCCTCCCGGCTGAACCAGCTCACCCAGTTCGCCGTCATCCGGAAGCTGCTCGCCGTCCCCGTCACCGGCAGCACCCGCACAGCGCCGGTGATGCCGCTGACGACCGCGTACGCGGGCTTGCCGTCCTGCTGGTACCCGAGGATCAGGTCCGTGCCCTCCCCGGCCAGTACCTGCGGCTCGGCGCCGGCGTCGGCGCCCGCGGGAAGCTGCACCTGGACGTCGTAGACGGTGCCCGAGTCCCTCCCCCGCAGGACCCGCAGCTCGTGCGTACCGTCCTCCAGCGCGTGCGAGGCCACCACGAACCCACCGAACGCCCGCGGGTTGTCATAGCCGCTGGGCACCGTGAGGGAGTACGCGGCGGTGCTGTCCTCCAGATACAGCCAGGTGATCCTGGCGCTGCCGTCCTCGGCGGTGTTCCAGTACCCGACCCGGTTGTACGAGTCGTACCCGCCGGCGATCGCCTCCGGGTCGACCCCGGCGAGCGCGGTCACCGTCTTCGTACCGCTGTTGTAGGTGTTCGTCCACAGATAGCCGGCGGTGCCCTCCTCCTGGTAGAGCACGCCGTTCAGGCCGCTCGCGAGGATCTTCACCCCGCGGTCGACGCTCGCGTCCGGCGACGGTATCGAGACCCCGGTGGAGTCCGCGGCGTTGGCCGGTGCGGCGGTGACCACGCCCGCCGCGACGGCCGCACCGGCGGTCAGCGCGAGCGCGACGGCCGCGGTCGTCAGCCGGTGGCGGTGGCGGTTCTTCTTCATCACATTCATCACAGGTTCCCCCCTGTTTTGTTGTGTGCCTACGTGTGGTGCGGGTGCTCGGCGTCAGCCGCTGACCTTCACCGACGTGCTGGTGGCGGAGCCGTTGGCGTAGCCGGTGAGCTTCGCCGTGACCGTGACCGTCAGCTTCTTGCCCTTGTCGGCCTTCACCGGCTTGTACGTGGACTTGGTGGCGCCCTTGATCGAGGTGCCGCCGCGCTTCCACTGGTAGCCGTAGGAGGTGGCGGCGGGGCTCCACTTGCCGGCCTTGGCCGTCAGCTTCTTCCCGACCTTCGCGGTGCCCGTGATGGAGGGCTTGGTGGTGGCGGTCGGCGCCGGACCCACCGCGACCTTCTTCGCGGCCGAGGTGGCGGTGGCCGTGCCGCCCTCGTTGGCGGCCGAGGCCCGGCAGGCGACCTGGTGGCCGTAGTCGGCGCCGGTCAGCTTGCGCTTCGCCGCCGTCGCGCCGGCGATGGCCTTGCCGTCGCGCAGCCAGGCGTACGAGGTGGCCGAGGTCGCCCCGTTCCAGGTGACCTTGCAAGTGACGGTGGAGCCGGTGCGGACGGTGCCGGAGACGGCCGGGGCGGTGGCGGCGGCCGGGACGGTGGAGGCGCTGAACAACTGCCAGTGCTGACTGCTGCTGCCGTCCTCGACCGTCGCGGCCCAGGCGGCGGTCGCCCGGCCGTCGGGGGCCACGGCCACCCGGTCGCCGTAGACGGAATCGGCGGCGCTGGGGGTGATCGTCTTCGGCGCGGTCCAGGTGCCGTCGACCATGGCCGACCCGACGAGGACGCGGGGCGATTCTTCGGCGGCGGAGGCGTCCTGGGTCCAGACGGCCTGCACGGTGCCGTCCTCGTCGATCGTCGCGTCGAACTGCTCGGGCACGTACTGCGTGGAGAGCGTCCGCACCGCCGACCAGGCGCCGGTGGCGGCGGAGCGGGTCACGGTGCGGGTGCCGTAGGACGTCCGGTAGTCGACCCATACGAGGGTGATGTCACCGTTCGGGCCGATGAGCAGGTCACTCATCTCGCCGCCGGCCCCCGTGCCCACCGGCTCGATCGCGCCCCACACGTCGGTCGAGGCCGGCCGGACGGCCGACACCAGAGCCGAATCGTCGGTGGACGGGTCGGCGGCACCCCACACCAGAGTCGTGTCACCGTCGACGGCCACGCCCAGCTTCGCCCCGCCCACACGGGTGGCGGGATCCGAGACGGTGACCGGGGCGCTCCAGGCCGAGGCGCCCAGGGCCTTGGTGACCGTGACGACCCTCGACTCATCCGTTCCGGCATCACGGTCCGCGAAGCTGTCGGTATACGCGACCGTGGTCGTCCCGTACTGGTCCACGGCCACCTGGGGGCTGTCCGCAGTCGCGCCCTTGACGTAAGGCACGTCCAGCCGCTCCGCCGCCGACCAGGAACCGTCCGACTCCGCGCGCACCGCCGAGTGGATCTCGTGCCCGGAACCCGGGTCCGCCGTCCACACCGCCGTCGCCAGGCCGCCCTTCGGGTCCTCGGCCAGCCGCACATAGCCGAGCCATTGCGCGGCACTGTCCAGTTCCACCGGCTCCGACCACGTGCTGCCGTCCGCCGCCAGGACTGCCGCGAGCAGCCGCCCCCCGGGGTTGGTTCCGTACGGCGCCACGTCGTTCGGGAACTCCGTCCACGCTGCTGTCACCGTGCCGTCCGGGGAGGCCAGCAATGTGGCCTCGCCCCGCCCGATCGGCGTCACGTCCAGGGGGTGCGCTGCTCCCCACGTGCTGCTCCCGGCCGGTCGCACGGAGGCGTACAGCGTGTCCTGGGACTGGTTGAGGTACCACAGCGCGACCGCGGACCCGTCGGCCGTGACCGCCAGGTCCAGCAGCGAGGTGGTGTCCGCGTTGCCCGTGAGCGCGACCGGCGCACCCCAGGGCGCGGTGGCCGCCGTGGCCGCCGACGCGGCGGGCGCCAGGGCGCCGGAGCCGATGACGGCGGCGGCCAGCATCGGTATGAGCGCGGTACGCAGCGCGTACCGGCGGGACTTGAACACACTTCTCCTACGAAGGAAACGAAACAGAACAAGGACGCTCAGCGCAGCTCGGCTCGGCTCCGCTCGGCTCGGCTCGGCGATCAGCTCAGCGAGCGGTACTTCTTCCAGCCGCTCGTGGCCAGCTTCTTGCGGGCTTTGAAGTGCCCGCTGTTGTCCGCGTTGTAGCCGTAGACCACGCCTGCCGGCGTACGGGCCAGGATGTCCTGGCTGCCGTTGTGGTCGATGTCGCCCGTCGCGACGATCGCGTTGTACTGGTTCCAGCCGCCGCCGATCCTCGTACGGCCGGCGAAGCCGCCCTTGCCGTTGCCCCGGTAGAGCCACAGCACCCCGGAACCGTCGCGGGCGACGAGATCGGACCGGCCGTCACCGGAGAGGTCGCCGCGGCCGGTGATCACGTTGTACCTGCCCCAGCCGCCGCTGATCTTCTTGCGTGCGGCGAGCTTGCCGGCGCTGGTGCCGTCATAACGCCACAGCACACCGGAGGTGTCCCTGGCGAGGATGTCGAGGTAGCCGTCGCCGCTGATGTCGCGGGCGGCGATGATGCGGTTGTACTTGCTCCAGCCGGTGCTCAGCTTGACCTTCTTGCTCCACTGGATGTCGAAGAACTGGGTGACAGGAACCCGGTAGAGGGTGCCGCCCGTGGTGCGGAGCAGCAGATCACCGTAGCTGTTGCCGTCGAAGTCACCGAGCTGCGTGACGAAGTTGTAGCCGTAGAGGTCGAACGAACCGCTGTTGTCCGCCGCGCAGTACTGGAGCTTCGTGCCCCTCTGATTCGTCCCGCAGACGTCCACGAACGGAGGGTCCGTCGCCTCGACGGCGACCACCGAACCGCTGTCGCGGTATTCCTCGTCGACGTCGCGGGTCCACTCCCGGATCAGCGAGCGGTACGAGGAGACCTTCGTGTAGAGCCGCACCCCGTTCTTGACGCAGCCCGTGGTTTTCGTCGCCGATACGGCGAGCAGCTTGCCACCGGCCACCAGCGCGCCACCCGCGTCACCGAAGCACTGATCCGCCGCGTCGACCACGGCCGCCCCGGCGGCGGGGCGGGTGCAGAGCGTGCCGCTGGGCAGCGCGGTGCCGAGCAGCGCGGCGCAGTTCGCGGCGGAGAGGAGTTCGACCTTCTCCGAGTGCTTCACGCGCGTCTCGTCGTCGGCGGTGGCGCCCGTCCAGGAGTAGAAGACGGCCGTGGAACCGGCCTTGTAGAGGGTGTTGTCGCCCGGCGCGACGAGTGGGGCCCTGCCGTGCGAAGACGCCGTCTGGTCGTTGAAGACCGAGAGGTCGGCGCTGCGGGTGGCGGAGTCGTAGAGCGGGTGGCTGCGGTAGCGGGGGCCGCTGGAACCGCCTTCGCTCGTGCCGGAGCTGGTGAAGTCCCAGGCCATGTCGTCGTCGCTGCTGCGTCCTGTGAAGCAGTCGGGCGTCGCGAGCGTCCTCGTCCGCGACAGCACGATGCCGGTGCAGGAACGCTGGGCACCGGTGGCCGAATCGCTGAAGGCCATCGGGATGAGCCACGACGGCACCGTCGTGGCTGCCTGCGCGGTCTGGGCCCCGCCGGTCAGCGCCGTGACACCGCTGAACAGGGTCGCGGCGGCAACGGTCACGGCAAGCTTGCGCGATCTACGCATCAATGAATCCTTCTCGGAGAAAGAAGGCATGTCAGTACATCAGCGGCGGCTCGGCGCGCGTGTCGGCTGCGAAGTTCTCAAGCCCCCCGGCTGTACCCCCCATGCAACTGTCGTGAGCATAACAGCAGCCCCACAGACGCCAATAGACATCTGCGGGGCTCCCGCGTCACATGCTGGGCAGCTCACACAAGTCGGGCCCGGCGGATGCTGTGCATCCGCCGGGCCCGCCTTGATCACTTACCGTCAGCCGTTGCGCTTCCAGCGCGGCTTGTCGTCGCGGCGGCCGAAGGAACCGGTGCTGGTGCCGGAGCCGGTGGTGCCGGGGCGGTGGTCGTCGCGGCGGCCGTAGGCGGGACGGTCGTCGCGGCGCTCGAAGGTGCGGCCGGCGGGACGCTCGTCACGGCGGTCACGGTTGAAGGGGCGGTCGCCGCCGGCCGGGCGGTGCTCGCCGGCGGGACGGTGGTCACGGCTGCCGTAGGACGGACGGTCGTCGCGGCGCTCGTAGGAACGGCCGGCGCCGGAGGCGGGACGCTCGTCGCGGCGGTCACGGCTGTTGTACGACGGACGGTCGTCACGGTTGCCGAAGGAACGGCCACCCGTGGGGCGGTCGTCACGGCGGTCGCGGCTGTTGTACGAGGGACGGTCGTCACGGTTGCCGAAGGAACGGCCGCCGCTGGGGCGCTCGTCACGACGGTCACGGCTGAAGGCCGGGCGCTCGTCGCGGCGGTTGTCGCGGTTGCCGTAGGAGGGGCGGTCGGACGAACGGTCGTCGCGGCGGTTGTCGCGGCGCTCGTAGTTGCCCCGGTCGTCGCGGCGCTGGTAGCCGCCGCTGCGCTCGGAGCGCTCCTCGCGGGGCTCGGCCTGGGCGGGGACGGCGGCAGCGGCCACCGCGGCCTCGACCGCGACGGCGGCCTCGGCCTTGGCGGCGGCGACGGCCTCGTCCGGGTCCTCGCCACGGTCACGGGCGGAGCGGGCGGTGAGGCGGTCGGCCTCCTCGCGCAGCTCGGTGGCGCGGCGCTGGAGGCGCTCCAGCTCGCGGGTGAGCTCGACGACCTCGCGCTCGGCCTGCTGGGCGGCGTTGGCGGCGGCGTCGGCCTGGACGTCCGTCAGGGAGCGGGCGCCGGTGATCTTGGCGACCTCCTCGTCGAACGCGCCGGAGCCGCCGATGATGTGGCGCGAGGCGTCGACGCCCGCGTCCTCCATCAGCCGGAAGATCTGCTTGCGCTGGTGCGGCAGGGCCAGCGAGACGACCGTGCCGGACTCACCGGCGCGGGCGGTACGGCCCGAGCGGTGCAGGTAGTCCTTGTGGTCGGCGGCCGGGTCGACGTTCAGCACCAGGCCGATGCCGTCCACGTGGATGCCACGGGCGGCGACGTCGGTGGCGACCAGGACGTTGACGTAACCGGACTTGAAGTCCTCAAGGGTCCGGGTGCGCGCGCCCTGGGTCATGCCGCCGTGCAGGGCGTCGGACTTGACGCCCGCCTCGCGCAGCTGCTCGGCGACGCGGTCGGCGCCCATCTGGGTGCGTACGAAGATGATCGTGCGGCCCTTGCGGGCGGCGATCGCCGCGGTGACCGGGGCCTTGTCCTTGGGCTTAACGACCAGGACGTGGTGGGTCATCGTGGTGACGGCGCCCTGGGCGGCGTCGACCTCGTGGGTGATCGGGTCCTTGAGGTACCGCTTGACCAGGGTGTCGATCTCGTTCTCCAGCGTGGCGGAGAACAGCAGACGCTGGCCGCCCTGCGGGATCTGGTCGAGGATCTCGGTGACCTCGGGCAGGAAGCCCATGTCGGCCATCTGGTCGGCCTCGTCGAGGACCGCGATCTGGACCTGGTCCAGGTTGCAGGCCTTGCGGTCGATCAGGTCGCGCAGCCGGCCCGGGGTGGCGACGAGGATGTCGACGCCACGCTCAAGGGCGTAGATCTGGTTGGACATCGAGGTGCCGCCGCAGACGACCTTCATCTTCAGGCCGAGCACGTCGCCGTACGGCTGGAGCGCGTCCGCGACCTGCATCGCGAGCTCGCGGGTGGGGGTGAGGATGATGCCGCGGGGGCGCTTCTTCTCGGTGTGGCCACCGGAGAGCTTCGTCAGCAGCGGCAGACCGAAGGAGAGGGTCTTGCCGGAGCCGGTGCGGCCGCGGCCGAGGATGTCGTGACCCGACAGGGCGTCCGGGATGGTCGCGGCCTGGATCGGGAAGGGGCTGGTTACGCCGTTCTGGGCCAGCTTGCGGACGATGGCGTCCGCGAGGCCGAGGTCGGCGAAGGTGACGCCGGGAGTGGTCTCCTCGGCGTCGGTGTCGGCCGTGATGTCGTCGATGACCTCGACGGACTCGACGGCGTCGATCGCGTCGGCGATCTCGACGACGACGGACTCGTCCGTGGGCATGGCGGAACGGTCGGCAGTGTCAATAGACATGCTGAAGCAAAACCTCTCGGAGACTCAGGCACGCGCCAGCTCCGTAGGTTGCATACAACCGCCTCAATGCGGTCAGCCAAGGAGTTAAAGGAACGCGCCAACGCGGCACTCTTCGGTTCGGTGCCGGGCGGTGGGATCAAACGATCTACCAGCATACGCATCAATCCCCCTGCTGACCAATCGCCTCTCCTTCACCCTCCTGACCTGCTTCTTTACCCGACCTCTAGTGCGGTGACCGGAGCGGTTCGCCGGGTTGCGCAGCCCGCCCGCTGCGCTTGTCCTCAATCGCCGGACGGGCTGAATTTCAGCCCGTCCGGCGATTGAGGACGGAACCGGCCACCGGACGGACCCGGTGAACCACTCCGGTCACCGCGCTAAGCCGCCGCCGGAGGCGCGCTCGACGGTTCCGGGGTCGACGGCGTGGAGCTCGGCGCGGGCGACGGGTCGACATGGCTCGGCGAGACCGAGGCCGGCGGCTCGGCCGGCTGCGAGGGCCCCGACGAGGCCGACGGCGGAGCCGAGGAGCCCCCGGCCGAGGGCTTCCCCGAACCGCCAGGCCCCTGGGTCGGCCCCGGCACCGACTCCTGGGCGCTCGCCGACGGCGACCCGGACCCGGCGCCGGCCTTGCCCGTACCCGAGACCGACGGCGTCCCGCCCGCCGCCGCGTTCCGCCCGCCCGGCCAGGGCGCGCCCCCGCCCGGCCCGCCCCCGCTCGTGCCGCCCGCTTCCCCCGCCCCGGCCGTCGTGCCGCCCTTGGACTTCGGGTCGTCGCCGCCCTGCCCCGCCACGCTCATACAGCCGGTGACGGCCAGTACGGGCAACAGCAGGGCAGCGGCTGTACGCATGCGTACGCTCACGGGGCACCTCAGCTCTTTTTCGGGCCTCAGAGGCCGCTTCGCGCTGCCCAACGGGCCGCCGGGCCGCCAGGACACGGAGAGCGAGGCTCAGGTACCGTCCCGGATCATGGGCAGCCCCGAATCACAGGTGATCGGCGACGGTCCCCCGCCCCCGCCGGTCCCCGCCCGCCGCCCCGCCGTCCTGCGCGGCCAGGCCCCCGTCCTCGCCGTCATCGCGCTCGGCGGTGCGACCGGCGCCTGCGCCCGCTACGGCGCCGTCCTGCTGTGGCCCACCGCCCCCGGCGCGTTCCCGTGGACGACCCTGGCCGTCAACGCGCTGGGCTGCGCGGTCATCGGCGCGTTCATGGTCGTCATCACCGAACTGCTGTCGCCGCACCGCCTCGTACGGCCCTTCTTCGGCACCGGCGTCCTCGGCGGCTTCACCACCTTCTCGACGTACGCCGTCGACATCCAGCGCCTCGCCGACGCCGGCCACGCCGCCCTCGCCATGGCCTACCTGGCGGCCACCCTCCTGGCCGCCATGCTGTCCGTATGGGCCGCCGCCGCCCTCACCAGGAGACTGCTGACGTGACGAAACTCACCGGCCCGGCCCTGCGGGTCACGATCTTCATCGGCGAGAACGACACCTGGCACCACCGCCCCCTCCACAGCGAGATCGTCCACCGCGCCCACGCCGCCGGACTGGCCGGCGCCTCGGTCTTCCACGGCGTCGAGGGCTTCGGGGCCTCCTCGCGCATCCACACCTCCCGGCTGCTCTCGCTCAGCGAGGACCTGCCCGTCGCCATCGTCATCGTCGACCGCGAGGACCGCGTCCGCGCCTTCCTCCCCCAGCTCGAAAGGCTGGTCACCGGAGGCCTGGTCATGCTCGACGAGGTCGAGGTCATCCGGTACGCCAGCAGAAACGGCGGAAGCGGCGAGGACGGCCGAAACGGCGGGGACGGCAAGTGAACTGGCTGCTCGTCATCGCCGGCGCCACGGTCGGCGCCCCGCTGCGCTATCTGACCGACCGTACGATCCAGTCCCGCCACGACTCCGTCCTCCCCTGGGGCACCTTCGCCGTCAACGTCACCGGCTGCCTGATCCTCGGCCTCCTCACCGGCGCGGCGCTCTCCCCGCACCTCCAACTGCTCCTCGGCACCGGCCTGTGCGGCGCGCTGACCACCTACTCGACCTTCTCCTACGAGACCCTGCGGCTCGCCGAGCAGGGCGCCCGCCTCTATTCGCTGCTCAACGTCCTCGTGAGCGTCATCGCCGGTCTCGGCGCGGCCTTCGCGGGAGTGGCGATCGCACACGCACTCTGAAAACCGGGCCGGGACAGCGGACAATGGCCCTGTGCTGGAGATGTCGCGCGACGCGTTCGAGGAACTGGTGAGCGATGCCCTGGACCAGATCCCGCCGGAGCTTGCCCGGGTGATGGACAACGTGGCGGTGTTCGTCGAGGACGAGCCCGCCCCGACCGACCCGACCCTGCTCGGGCTGTACGAGGGGACGCCGCTGACCGAGCGCGGCGAGTGGTACGCCGGGGTGCTGCCGGACCGGATCACGATCTACAGGGGCCCGATACTGCGGATGGTGGACACCCCGGACGAGGCCGTGGACGAGATCACCACCACCGTCGTCCACGAGATCGCCCACCACTTCGGCATCGAGGACGAGCGGCTGCACGAGCTGGGCTGGGGCTGAGGCATGGCGCCGGGCTTACCCGGGCATACGTCGGCAATGGCCGGAGATCCACCGAACCGCCTCCCCGTCCCCGTCCGCCGTCTGCCTGCCGCCCTCGCCCTGATCGCCGTGACCCTGGTCGGCGGCTGGCTCGGCCTCGTCGTGCTCGGCAGCATCAGCGAGCCGGTGGGCCCCATGAACACCCGGATGTCGCTGCACCCCTCCTGGACCGGCGACACGAAGGTGAACGTGTCCCCGCTCGGCGCCCTGGAGTTGGACAGCCACGACGGCCCCCTGGCCCTCCAGGTCGATGTCAGCGCCCTCGACCCCGAGCGTGCCCAGGCCCTGGTCAAGCACCCCGAGCGGATCAGCGGCCTGCAGGACGAGGTCGCCCGTGACGTCCAGCACAGCACCTTCCAGCTCGCCGCCCAGTCCGCCGCCGCGGTCCTCGTCGGCGCCACCTCCCTCGGCCTCGCCGTCTACCGCAGGCCCCGCCGGGCGATGGCCGCCGGCGGGCTGGCCTTCGTCGTCCTCCTGGCCTGCGGCGGGACCGCGTACGCGACCTGGAACCCGAAGTCCGTCCTGGAGCCGCGCTACTCGGGCCTGCTGAGCAGCGCCCCCTCGGTCGTCGGCAACGCGCGCAGCATCGTCAGCGATTTCGACGTCTATCAGCAGGAACTGGCCCGCCTGGTCACCAACATGACCAAGCTCTACGACGCGGCCTCCACCCTCCCCGCGTACAACCCGGACCCCACCACCCTGCGCGTGCTGCATGTTTCGGACATCCACCTCAATCCCGCGGCCTGGCAGATCATCGAGTCCATCGTCACCGAGTACAAGATCGACGTGATCATCGACACCGGCGACCTCATGGACCACGGCACCACCGCCGAGAACGGCTTCACCTCCGCCATCCCGGACCTGGGCGCCCCCTACGTCTTCGTACGCGGCAACCACGACTCGCTGAGCAGCCAGCAGTCCGTGGCCTCCCGCAAGGGCGCCCACGTCGTCGACAACGGCGAATCCATCCAGGTCAAGGGGCTGCGCATCGCCGGCATCGGCGACCCCCAGTTCACCCCCGACCGCTCCGTCGCCGCCGAGGGCGACCCCGCCGAGCGCACGGCCGGCCAGGAACTGGCCGCCGCCATCCGCCGCCAGAACACCACCGGCGACCAGGTCGACATCGCCATCGCCCACAACCCCGTGGCGGCGGCGGAGGCCGACGGCACCGTCCCGCTGATCCTCAGCGGCCACCTCCACCACCGCGACATCAGCGTCCTGAAGCAGGGCAGCCGCATGATGATCGAGGGCTCCACGGGCGGCGGCGGCCTGCGCGCCGTCGAGAACAGCACTCCGCAGAAGATCATGGCCTCGGTCCTCTACCTGGACCGCGACACCAAGAAGCTCCAGGCCTGGGACGAGATCACCCTCGGCGGCCTCGGACTCACCACCGCCGAGGTCAGCCGCCACCTCCCCGAGGACGTCAAGCCGGGCCGATCGCCGACGCCCGCCACCTCGCCTTAAACCGTTTTGGCGATACCGAACGGCATCCCATATGCTGCTCAGGCCATCCAGCCCTCATCGTCTAGTGGCCCAGGACGCCGCCCTTTCAAGGCGGTAGCACGGGTTCGAATCCCGTTGGGGGCACCATGCCGCCTTGCGTTATCGCAGCTCAGGCGGCATTTTTTACGTTCTCAGCGCGGCCGTTCTCAGTGCGGCGTCCCGCCTGAGCACCTTCTCTCCCTGAACGCCGAGCGGGCCCGCCCCACCATGGGACGGGCCCGCTCGATGTCAGTGATCAGCCGCGGCGGTGCGGCTCGTGACGGCAGTCACGGAAGCCGGGGTGCCACTGGCGCACCTGTACGCGGTGGTGGTTGCGCCAGGTCCAGTTCCACGTCCAGTGACCGGACCGCCAGTTGCAGTGCCGGTGGTCGTCGTGCCGGCCAGCGTGCCGGCCGC
>Ga0307517_10007031_pt1 | contig 16516 bp, 8 predicted proteins | sample 23_EM_MG_FD_194515 | JGI IMG/M metagenome (GOLD analysis project Ga0307517, IMG submission 194515) | Populus trichocarpa ectomycorrhiza microbial communities from riparian zone in the Pacific Northwest, United States - 23_EM | ecosystem: Host-associated > Plants > Roots > Unclassified | place... | reverse complement strand
TGATTACCAAGAAATGGAAATTTTAACTCGAGTATTACTGAAATTCTGTAAGCAACATTTCTTGTTACTCTCCAATGTAGTTTCTATTTAACATTAACCAAGTAATGTGACATTCATGTAAGCTATTTGTGACATGCTGTGTAATTCTTAGATTGCCGGATTACATCTCTCTCAAAGATCACTATTTCTTATTTTCTTCCTCTGCCTCCAATATTATTTAGTTCACAATATTTGTCTGGCTCTGAATTTGAAATTTTTCCTGCAACAGTCAGAATGGGAAATTCAGTTATGGATATGCAAGCTCTCCAGGGAAAAGATCTTCCATGGAAGATTTTTACGAGACAAGAATCGATGGTGTTGATGGAGAGATAGTTGGTCTTTTTGGAGTTTTTGATGGTATCTCTTTCTCTCATTTACTCTTTGTTTCTACTTGTAGACGTATATAGCAAGATTAATTTAGCAGGATAGTGAATGCAATAGAGATATGATGAGGGGGTACTTTCTATTAAATGCGTAATGCAGCAACATTAGTTTCGTTAATTACTATGTGTGCATCCCACTTGGCACTAATCTAAGTAACTGTTGGTTTGTGATGGCTATTAATATGCAAGTGTGCTGTCTGATGAACATTCTTGTAATTCTCCACATGTGCCCTTTGCAACTTCTTGGGTAATTTTCTCCTTGTTATGCCAGATATCACATTATTTTCTGTCACCAGCATGTTGTATTCTCAACTGATGTAATCCGTAGGGGAAATTAAACTATCATAGATTAGCCCGTGTGCTCAATCTGTGATTTATTCTTGTGGAGGAGGAATGTGGTTGAACTGATTGTATGCAGATTTGGATATTTTGGTAGACAGTTGTTTGCTCCAGTGTGGTTGCAGTACTTCAAGCCATATGCGAATGCCATTGTTGGCTGGGAATGGCAGATCTAGCATGTTTAATCACAAATTTTACGTTGAGACGGCCTATACCAGTCTGTTGTACCGTTATTTATTTGGTTTAATAGATAATCACTTTTTTTATGTTTGTAGTGTTGCTAGCTACTTGAAGAGAAATATAATCATATCATATCTTTTGCAACAATTTTCCTTTTCAATCTTATGAGCAGATAATGTAGCAAATTTTCCTGGCATGGTTTTTCAGGTCATGGAGGTGCACGAGCAGCTGAATATGTGAAACATAACCTTTTTAGCAATCTGATCAAGCACCCAAAGTTTATTTCCGACACCAAATCAGCTATATGTATCTCATTTCCTTAGTGCCAATGTTTCTTTTTTTCTAATCTTCAAATTTCTCATTCAAGGAACTTGATGTTTCATTTTGAATTGCTCCCTCTCTCTGCAGCTGATGCATACAATCACACAGACTCTGAATTTCTGAAATCAGAAAATAATCAGAACCGGGATGCTGGATCAACTGCCTCTACAGCTATTCTTGTTGGTGATCGTTTGCTTGTTGCTAATGTTGGAGATTCCAGAGCTGTCATATGCCGGGGTGGCAATGGTGAGACTCAGAATGATTGTAAAACCATTTGCAACTTCTAGAATCCTTTTCATTTTTCCAACATGTGATGCATTTTATGAAAACAGTACTGCCAGTTTGTTTTAATTTTTTTGTTTAAGTTGGCTGTTGCCTAGAATTCCAAACTAAAGATTCAATTCATAGTCATCCGGTACTGTTGAAGAAATCATATAGAATAAGGCAATGCTGCTGCTGTTAAGAATTGTAAATAATAATACAATACAAGAGTGGAGACCGTGACTGAAACAAAATTTCAGTTATATGACTTGGTATCACTTCATTCATAACTTTGAAGCATTAAGAGAAATCAATGTGTAACTTCAATACAAAATCGTCATTCGAAATTTGGAGAGCCAAATCTGTTAGCTATAGTTAATGTCCTAAAGCGTTTCTTGTTCTTTTTCTAAGTGGGAACAGTCGATGCAAAAGACTTGTCATTTTGATTTTGATTTTGATTTTGATTTTGATTTCCAATAATAAAGTTCCAGTGCTTGTGTTAATTTTTTTGTGATTTTTCACTTAGGAAAGTGCATCTCAGGGTAATATGTAATTTGGAAAGGTAAAGAAATCTATTATTGGCCTGTTAAATCAGGATAATGACAACGGACCAAAATACAGAAAGAAAAGCAGATGCTTTGAGAAAGAGTATGAGAGCATTTTTCTGAGTATTGTGGTTTTATCTGTTTAGTTTATCACATAATTAAGTCATTAAATTGTCTTGCCATTTTCTTTAGCTATTGCTGTTTCCCGAGATCACAAGCCAGACCAGACTGATGAGCGGCAACGGATTGAAGATGCTGGAGGATTTGTCATGTGGGCTGGTAAGGACCTCATTCTTTCTATTTTTTGATTAAAATTTTCTTGGGCCATATGTATCTCGTGATGACTGGAAATAATGACAGGTACTTGGAGAGTTGGTGGTGTCCTAGCTGTCTCTCGTGCATTTGGTGATAGGCTCTTGAAGCAGTATGTTGTTGCTGACCCAGAAATCCAGGTCTGATTCTTAATCTATTCAAGAAATGGTTGACATTTTTCAATTTAAGATACCTTAAAATGATAAATCTTCCAAAATTTATATGTCATTACTCATGAGCACATGCACACTTGCACTCACTCAGGTGCATTCAGGGATGCCTTTCGGAGATAGACTTTTAACTGCTAAATGCATGAATATTCATGAACATTGCTCAAGCGTTTCATTTTATAATTCTTGAGTAATGTATTGCTTTTCAATTACTTACAGTTGTCCTTAAAATAAAAATATCGCTCCAACATGACTATGGGCCTTGTGATTTTTTTCTTCTGCGTCTTTTCTTTTGAGCATGTTTTGGTGACCAATATTCTCATGGAAATTGTAGGAGGAAAAGGTTGACAGCTCCCTTGAGTTTCTTATCCTTGCAAGTGATGGGTTATGGGATGTTGTCACAAACGAGGTTTGTCCTTTTAGCTTCTTTTATGCTTTCATGTTATGGAGGTTGATGATTCATTTTCCACTTTCTGTATTTTCTGTATTCTTCCTTGCAAATGATCTGGTGGAAATTGGCATACTGATGCTTTTTAGTGAAGTTTTTTCCTCGTGAGAATAAAAACAGTTGATGGTCTTCTTTTTTATTTTTTATTTTTTTGTCATCACCATCTGATGCTCCATCCTTTCCTTAGGAAGCTGTTGAAATGATCCAGCCAATTCTGGACCCCGAGCAGGCAGCAAAGAGGTTGATGCAGGAAGCATACCAGCGAGGCAGTGCAGATAACATCACCTGTGTAGTAGTCCGTTTCTTGGGAAATCAAGGTGGTGCATCAGGTGGTGGCTCTGTGTGAGCATGCTGAACAGGTACTGTGCTAGGTTTTTATTCTTACCCAAGGATAAAAAAAAGGACCAGCATTGAATCCTGTGGTGCGAAGCTGATCAGGGAAACATGATAATAGCATCATAGAAAGACGAAGGAAGTCGACAGGCTGCCAACGTGTATTTTACATGTTTCAGCTTCTAGAATAGAACTATCCAAGTTTAGCTTACGTGCTTGGGTCTCGAGGTAGCTGGAACTGTGAGCTTGTGAGTCTGTAAAGAGTCTGGAGACTGTTTTATCCATTTCATCCGTCTGTTGTAAATGTGGTTTTCCATACTTAGGTTTCTTTCTTGCTAATTGCATCTCCTTTACCTGAGCTCTTTGTAGTGTTTCAGTTTTGTTCGGCTGCCTGTCTGAAGCCTCTCGATTTTTCTCGGTTAGATCACCATCGTGAACCATTCAGAGTTTCTGCTGCTGAAAAGCTCTTGGCAAGAAGATGCTTCTTCCCCCATGCCCCAAGAAGTCCGGGTAATCAGGCAATGAAAGCCCTTCAGAGGAGAAAATAGATTGGATCTCCTCTGATGTGGATGGGAATAAACTTTGGCTTGGTTACCATCTATCTATGCCACGACCAAATAAGGCAGTGGCAGTGAACTTGCGAGCTCTGAATTTCAATCACGCCGCTGCCTCTATTGCCTCCACCCTTACTTAGCCTCTACCTTTACCATGTTTGGATCTCGACCGGAAAGGAAAGTGAAAAATGACTTGTTAATGTACTTAATTAGGGATGCATAGTTAAGCAACTTATTAATCCCTATTTTGGGGACAAAACACATGGTGGCATGAATCCCAACGCTTTATGGGAAGAAAATTAAGATATCCTGCATTTTTTATGCATAGTTGAAGGTTGATCCTGGATGTCAGGACCAGAAGATATTAATTTGGACAAACTTAGTTGATCCGGTCTAGTTTCTAGCCACCAAGTTGATCTGAATATCTTGTTAAAAAATAAAATATTATTGTTTTAATATAAATAACTAATTCATGTTAACCCACGAATTAACTTAATGACCTAGCAATTTAAGTCTTTTCCAGGATTAATTTCTGGATTGGATCTGACAACCAATCTAAGTCAATTTACGGGGTCAATTTATGAATATATAGTGAGAGGACTCGTAATACGAATAAAAGCAAGCTCGACAAGCTTGCAAGGATTTGCCATTATGATCAGCGAGCGAATATTATCATCGTCCTCTTTTAAATACTAACAACTATAAATGTAAAAGTCGAAGAATTGGAGAGAAACATCCCCCCATGAAATAAAATACACAAACAAATCAGCTGCTGCTTTGCCATTATGAATTTTTCTTGCCTTGCTTTCCAAGGGTAAGAATAACTTGACAGAAAGTTTACAAGCACTCGAGTGCGTCTGAATAATTTGAAAATATATCAAAGAAGAAGAAGAAGCTTTTACCTATTAGTTGTTGTTCACCATTCTATTCCTTTTTTTTCAATGATTAGAGTATTCTTGGGTCATCTTTTCATACATTAAAACTATTTTTTATTTAATATTTAACATGCTATTTCTTAATGTCACATGGTGTAATTATCAGAAATTCTCTTTCTTGCAATCTTCATTAAAATTCAAACAAAAAATAATAACATGAGAATCAAATACATTTTAAATATTTTATTTGATTAGTGTTTTAAAATAAAAAAAAACAAATATAGAAGAAACAAAATCGTGTTTAGACATGATAAAAATATAAAATAAATTTATTTTTAATATTTTTTTGGAGTGAATTTATATTCTTTCAAAACATTAACAATATATTTCTCTTGTTTTCACTATCTTTATTTTTTATTTCAAACTAAATATTATCTAAGTTTTGATAAATTGGGAAAAACATTTGCTTTTGAATATCTTCGTGAAACAAAGAATGATGTGTCATGATGCATAATATATCATCCGATGTATAAAAAGATATGGTCAACATATGGTCAGGGTTGAGTGTGATTGATATTATGGTGGTGGTGATTGTTTTTCTAAATATATTTTTACTTGAAATACATTAAAATAATATTATTTTTTTATTTTTTAAAATTTATTTTTGACATCAACACATCAAGATGATTTAAAAAAAATAAAAAATAAATTTAAATCAAAATAAATTTAAAGTTTTTGAAAATAATAGTCTTCCCATGACGATATTAAAAGGCAAGTTGACAATGTAAGGGTACTGACATGATTCTGATTTTGCTCTTCTTTTTGTGGGGTTGAAATGGGAATGGGGCCCTTATGTCTGCTAATGGGCCTTAATTAGTTTCTCGATAGTATTAGGTTTTTGCAGTTGCAAGCCCAGAGTTTGGAGCCCAATAGTAATGAGAGAGTTAGCTTAAATATTTAGCAAATGCTAGAGCTGACACGAGATATGCTCGGAAAAAGGGCTTATATCACTGGATTGATGAATTAATTTAGCTCAATTATTATTTTTTAAAAAATAACTTTGTTTTTTCTTTAGAAAAAACCTTTGGTGTTGACATTATTGGGTTTTATTATGTAATAAATTAACCCGTCGAATTAATTAAATATGACCAGGTCTATCTTTTAAAATTCAAGTTAAAATTCAATATAGATCAGGTTTTGAATTGTTGGCTCTAATAGTAATTGAAACAAACGAAAACAACACAAGCAACATGATATTTTGTCAAATAGAATTACCACTTAAAAAAATTTAATTCAAAATTTAATTATTAAATATTTATTTTCAAGTAGTATGTTTCTTTAATAGATTTATAACTTTTTAAACAAACTCAAAAACCAAACTAAGCAAATTATAAAACCTAAATATAAAGAAAAAATAACTAAAACCATAAACCAATTAGAATAAATAAAATTATTAAACAAATTATTTAATTTTTTAAATAAAATTGAAAAAAAATATATTTTTTTAAATCCTATCTCAACTTTATTACGAGGTCACCACAGATACTATACCATAATTTAGAATAAATAAAATTATTAAATATATTATTTAATTTTTTAAATGAAATTAAAAAAAAATATATTTTTAAATCCTCCTTAGGAAGCATATATATATAATTGTTGCATGCACAATCTCAACTTTATTACGAGGCCACCACAGATATTATACTAATTTAGGATTTACTTGTTTTTATGTTTGGAAAATATTTTAAAAAATTAAAAAATCTATATATTAAATTAATTTTTACATTTTTTTATATCATTTTTGATGTAAAAAAAAATAAAAATAAAATAAAATAAAAAAAAGAAGGGATTGATACAATGTCCTAATCAAGTACAGAAGGAATCTACCCATTGACTGACTGATCTTATCACAAAGACAGTCCCCAGTCATTGTATCTACTTTTCTTAAATAAATAAATAAATAAAAAGTTAATAAATATAATAATCTTTCTTCTTCCCCATGATGTGATTTCTTACCAATAAAATAATTGACGCCCACCTATGATATCGGTGATTTTGATCTTCGTCTTCTATGAAAGCAACAACAAAAAACCTGTACTTCCCCGTAATTACTTTTAAGCACATAAAGCTGCTCAATCCTCCAATGGCATCACTGATTTTGATCTTTGTTTTAGATAACAATATAATATCTTAAAGTATAATTACGAGTTAATATCTTATCATTCTCGACACTTTGCCTACGCCTAAAAACGAGCTAGCTCCCTGTTCCTCCCAGGATTGAAATACCAGAACAGTGAAGCTGATTCTTGTCACAAAACAAAACTCATTACTGCATAAAAACGTGTACAAATTCAAGGCTTCCACCTTAATTATATACAACAACATTGAACTGCAAGAAGGATTACAGCAAAAATACAACAATCTCCTCTGCGAGAGGAGAGGGATAACTTGGGGTTTTTCGTTGCAGCATAGAGGGAGTTATTACCACTGAGAGCCCGTAACTCATCAGGAGTGAAGAAGATTCGACGAATGAGGAAACAAGTTGGCATTCCAACATTGTCAATCCAACATCAAAATCAGGGAAAGACAAGTGAACTTAGAATGATGGAACAACGCCGAATCCATAAATACTACTCCGATCAACCTCGACTCCGGAATCAGTACGTTTAGCGAACCTTCCTTTGATTCGAGGCCTTGTTTCGGCATAGGCTTTTCGCGATGCATATCTAATTGTCTTCTCGAATTTTCGATTCTTTCTCTTCTCTCTATACCTTAACACCCTTGCTTCGCGGTCAACTGCTGATAGTTGCACTGTCTGGTTTGCCGACTCCATTCCATTGCTCACTGATCTACTGTAAGGGTTCGATATGTCTGTCAAGGTACTGCCATCTGGTACGACTCCAACATCAAGAGATGAAGAAGAAACCTGCAGTAAAAGCCCACAAGATCAGGACTTTGGAACTACAGATAAATCCCTTGTAACAACAGATGGACTAAAACGATGATAGATTCATGAAATCACAAATGCTACTTAGAAATCTGTAACAAGCTAGCATGACAATTTTCAAAAATGAGAAAACAGATTACAAACACTTTTAAACTTGAACTCAACATTCATTGGTTGACTAGTTTTGGAGATTGAAATTTTGTTGAGATTGGATTCATTTCTAAATTGAGTGTTTGAAAGTGTAGTGTCTATTATTTTTTTTATTTTATTTTAAAAATATATTTTATAAAAGCATCAAATTAATAATTTTGATATATTTTGTAAGTGTGTTTTTCAATAGTTTTAATATGTTGATATTAAAAGAATAAAAATAAAATTATTTAGGTATATTTTCAAGATTTAAAATGAGAATTTTTCACAGCAAAATCAAATACACTTTAAATTTAAAATCCCCATCAATTGAAGACACAGCTATTTGCTATCTAAATCTTTAAATTAATTAAACAACTTAAATTTGACAAAATTATAGACACTATTAAACTGAAAATCTCTACTATAGGTAACTTGAATCTAGCAAAATTATAGTCTCTACTAACATAAACAAAGTTTTAGTAAGAAGTTGAAAACCCTAGCAGCTTAATTAACTCTCAGAACTTCTAACACCACCCACAACTTCACTATACGTGCCTAATAGCACTAAACATTTTCAATTCATAACTTGTTTTTTAGGTTTTATTATCTCAGGCCAACTTTCAGGCACCGAAACTAGGTCGGTCCACTTCTCCGTCCGTTCAAAGTCAAGCTATCCAATCGAAGACTAGAGATTTATTACAATTTTTACAAACAAAAGATCCAATTTAGAGAACTTACACTGTGGCTCAAGGAGTTATAGCCATAGCCACCAGCAAAAGTTTTAGATCCAGCAGAGAAATCCAACTCAAAGCAGCAATTGTCATTCACCAAAGCAGGAGCTTGAAACCCTAATTTGTTACTTTGCACAGGCACCACCCCATCAGTAGTACCTGAACTGTTCTGCTCTTGCACTTCCACTTCCACTTTCTGATCCACATACCGATCCAAATCCAAATACGGGTGCATTTCCGCCCCAAACACATATTGACCCGTATTCAGATCCAAACTGTCCACCCCTTTAGTATTCCCCCCACCAGGGTTCGGTAACAGCCACGACTCCGCCTCTGCCTCCTCCCTACTAACATCATCCCCACCATTCACGTCATCAAGGTAACGATACTCCAAGAAGTTAACGGCAGCTCCACCGCCGTGCGCAGCGGAGGAAGAGTCAAAGAAGGGAGTGACAGGGACACGTTCGTGGCGTTGGGCAAGAGGGTTTGCCGAGTGGATGTCACGGTCACAGGTGACACATAGAGCGGCAGCGTCAGCCTTGCAGGTGACATGAGCTGGGGCTTGTTCACAGACTTCACAGACCCAGACACGCGCGTGGCGAGAAGCAAGCTTGTTGGCCGCGTGGATTTTGGAGTCGCAACTGACGCAGAGGAAAGCTGAGTCAGCTCGACAAAACAACGTTGCTGTTGCTGATTTGCATGAGTCACAAAGCTTTGATGCCATTAAGGAAGATGAAGGCGAAGAGGTTCAAGACTTGAAGCTTCTGTTGAGCTGTTTTCTGTCTCGATGGGGTTCTTTAGGTTGAAGCGTAGTTTTATGGGGTTGGTTGAGTGGTTTACTGTTGTTTAAGTGTTCGGTGTTGCTGTATGGATCTATCTAGGGGGACCACGGAGATCTAAGTGTTGTCCAATGGGAGGTTGACACGTGGATGGTGTCCTAGCCAGATATAAAGGGTTTTGGTTTTTTATTTTGTTTTAACAATGTTATTAAGGGGTGTGTTTGATTTGGTCGTGTTTAAATTTGCATTTTTTAAATAGTTCTTTGAAAATAATGTTTTTTCGTGTGTTTTTTTTAATGGTTATAATATGTTAATATAAAAAAATAAAAAATATATTATTTTTAATTACATTGCGTAACCGTATACAACTTGTATTTTATACAATTAATTTCTCAGAATTGTTACCTGAGATTTCATCGAACAAAGGGAAATTAATGGGAAAATTTCATTTTTATATTCTTTTTAGGAAATTGGGGACTTTGATATATTTTTTTATATTATTAACGTGGATAATCGGATTAATTTGTATACACGTCGACTAACCTACTGTTCTGAAAAAAATATTAATTTAATATTAATTTTGATGTTTTAGTAAAGGGGTCAATTGTGTATAGTTGGAGGGAGGGGCCACCGAGAGAAAGGTGATGTTTTCAGCTTTTTGTAGGTGAGTATGAAAGGGAGAGAGAGGGAAAGGGGCGAGGGAGGTTTGAATAATGCGGGCGTGGAGGACCCAGAGGGGGCATGCCGGCATGGGCAAGTTACTGTTCGAGAGGGATATGTAGAGAATGACTCTAGGGTTAGCTGCTTTCCTTTCCTATCTTAAGATATGGCCTCAAAGGGAATTCTCAAGTGGAATCCATTTTTTTATATATATTTTTTTAAGGAGATAACATTGTTTCATGTTAAAGGAAAAAAAGAAGATAGAAACGTTTTTTTAAAAAAAAAACCATTAAAAATCGCATGACATCGTTTTTTATCCGACCCAGATCCGGGTGTGTTTCTGTGATGTAAACCGCCCCAAATTCTTGAAATGACACTAACGCTTCTGCATACACTAAAAGAGACTTTCGCAACACTTGCATTGAAATCGAAGCTTAAGAGAATCTAAGCTGATGAAGTTGCGCGGCGTAGAGTAATACATACAGCTTGCAACCACAGTATCCTACAGCCTCTCGAGTGTCAATTTGCTTGCTCAGGCCTCAGAGTGGATTCAGATGGCACAAGGAAAACGACGAGTACAGAATCTAGACAAGCACTGTCCTGGTGTACTGTTTAGTACCACAACCTGCCTGTTTGCGAAACTCAGTAAGTACCAACTTTACATTATCTTTCTACTGCCAAATTTTGCCCTGCAGTAGACTTCATTGGCAGGTTCCTCTGCTCTGATACAGGTATCTATCAAAGAAGAAAAAATACGAGCCAAAGAGGAGGGGAAAGCTGCTGTTCGGCATTGGCAGTGAAAAGCCCATCACAGCCCCTTGGAGGCTATTATTAGATTTGATGCTTAAACTTCAGCCTCATTAATTCTTAATCAACTTTGAGCTCACGGGCTTGACTCATTTCTTCTGAAAATTAAATCAGGGTGCAGTCAGTGTTTGTCAGATTGGCTAGCCCTGGTCGACAGCTTGGGTAGCAACTCACAAGCTTCTCAGGAAATAGGCCTGGCTCATTTGTTTGGAGCATCCTCTTCACAGGCAGCTAAAGCCAGTGTATTGCTAATGAAGAATCAAAGTAGGCCCTCCTCCATACCTTCCACAACCATGGTACTAAAGATGAAAATATGAATTTGACACACTAATTTGAGGGAACAACAAAAAGGGCAGCAGCTAATTATGTATTGTGTTAAAGCAGTCTTACAAGAAAAATATGTATTTTTGCTTCAGTTTTCCCCAAAATAATCCTGCAAGTCAGTATTTTAATCTCAGCATATGGAAATAAGAAATTGCGAAGTCACCTCCTGAGATTATGCCAAGCTTGAATCGAGGGTAATAACACTTATCGCTCCAGCATTCGTGTGCATGAGATTATGCTCGTTCTGGAACTTGCTTGAACAAAGTTAGCCACCTCCTGATTTGAGAGTGTTACTCAACCTGCAAAAGTTGATTTCCCACTTAGGCATTTATGTCAAGTAATTGCGGGGCACCAAACTTCAGTACCATAGAGAAAGCAACTGCGTATGGCTACCGTGTGAAGACGAGTAAATTGGTACTTACGACCCCATGAAGCCAGAAGAGAAAAAATTGTTAATCCACACTAGCATTTTTTATTGAAACGAAAATCTGAAAGATTTCGAGAAGTCAAGGACAATAAATGATGTTGGTCCCACTTATGCAGGTCCCAGGGAGGATAAACTGGCTATGGTCCTAACTTTCACTCAAGATAAAATATGCTCCTACCAAATGAAATTCCCATGTGATTCACAATGCACAAGTGACAGAATATGTGACAAAAAATTGCTATCTACCATAAGTGAAAATTCTAGGTACCAAATCAATCTTTTGTTTTCTTTCTTCAAAACCAATCACTGAAAAATCAATCAAAATATGAAGAATCTATTAGACTTGAGTAGGTTGAAAAGGAAATATAACCTCAGCAAAATGGAGTTTTCTTTTAAGGATCAGAAACAAAAATGTTTGCCACTTAATCTTTGCAACACCAGATATAAACCACAGTTACACTTTTTTCCCATGACATCTAGGTGATACCATATATGATAAACCGATTCATAATACTTTGAATTTAAGGATACATGCGTGTCTAGTATTTTGCGATGAAGAATGCTTACCAGTCCAAGCCCTCAAAGAGGCCGTCACCCTTAGTAGCACAAGCTTTGAAGATGGCCCATTGGCGACTTTTTATTTTGTGCAACTCCAATGCCTCAGTCACAGCAGCAGCATCAAGTGCACCAGGGAGATCCTGCTCATATAAAGCAATAGTTGCAACATGTTATCAGAAACTCCAGTGGTTGGTGACAGATTTTTTCTTTTTCCCAATACTGGCTTGTATTTTATACACAATGTTGAGAGTACAAGGAAGCCCATTTTCAGACGATCAAACTAATCAATTATTGACCCCTATATAACTGTAGGAGCTGACAAAGTTTATCCAAATTGTGGATGTTAGAGAAAATAGTCTTCACCTGCTTGTTTGCAAAAATGAGGACAACTGCACCTTTCAATTCTTCCTCCTGCACAAAGGTCCAATTTCATATCAGAGTTCTTAGATGCCATTAGAGCTAATGAAAATTGGTCTGTTTTCCAATAGATGTAAGCATGAAAAACGAGTTCCTATCTACATAAGAAAAACAAGATTGCAGTTCAGAATATAGCAGAGCTGACAATTAACAAAGGATAAGTTTTTTGACAATCAACAAAAGATAAATTTTTTCCTTTGATTCTCTTGCTTTAATTTTGTGAAGAAATTACTAAACCTGATAGATAGCTACATTTTTTATGGTAAAATATCAGAGGAAAAAATGATTACATAGCTTAGCAACAATGATCCCAACAACTCACAATCCCATAAAATGCAGTCCCCCTGTCACACTGCAGACAATATGAAACTGGAAGTTTTTTATTGTCCAGATATGTTGCAAATTATAAAAAATGTAACCCACTTAACTCCATGACCTCGTACTAATAATTCTTGCTTTTGGTATATTACAATGATAATCACCAATTTTATGAAATAAATATAAGTCACAAATTAAGAGACTAAATCTGCTGTGTTTTGCTGCTATCCTTTTCCATTTCCCCAAGCAATCAAAGTAAATAAATATGTTGAGATTGAAGAGGACAACCTAGACCAACGACTACATCTGATAGAATGTGAACAAACATTACCCACTAAGCAGCATCCTGGTACTCTACAAACTGATAATAAAACAGATACTCCTGAAGTACCTCCAAAATTGAATGAAATTCTTCTTTGGCTATTCCAATTCTCTCCGTGTCACTTGAATCTACCACATAAATTACAGCTTGAGTATTCGGGAAATAACACCTCCAATATGGCCTGAAAGAAACATACAAACTTATTCACAGGGAAGGCATGAAGGAAAAACAGACTATTGCATGCCAAATATCCACTACCAAGGAATCAGCATAGACACAAACAAAAAACTCGAGGGAGGACTGAGCATAAATCCATGAAGGATTTTAAGAGCATCGAAATTTAATTGATTGCATCGCTGTAACTGTACTTCTCAACAACACATATAGCATTCTCTACACAATACAGAAACCAAAAGCACATATGTTCCTACTAAGAACACCGGTCAACAGCAATAATGGCAAACAATTTCTACAGAATGTAAACTACATTTTCTTCAGAGAAGAAGGGAGAAAAGTTACCTGATACTTGTTTGTCCACCTGTAGCACCAAACCATAAACCAGATTAATTTACAAAATGAATTGCTACATGAACTTAAACAGCATAACAAATTCACTAGAAGATCACTGTTAAAAACCTCCTTTGGTTTCATTAACCCCAAGGCAACTAAACTAGAACACCAAACAGTGAATTCGCACACCCTTACAGTTCAGAATCCACACATTAAGAAACTAAAAATAAACCCTAAATATCTCATGTGCTTAACAAGTACATCAAAATCAAGCCCACTTGACTGGACCCCTTGATCACTCTACTGCATACTAGCTCTCAGTATCCTCTTCATTGCGTAATAAAATCAATCTAACAGACTAAAACTCCATTAATTCATAGATTAAAACCAATTACTTACCTAAATCCCAGACTTGAAACTTAATGTTGTTGTACTGTACAGTTTCTACATTGAATCCAATCGCTACACCACGTAAAAAAAAAGCATCAGATTAGCAAAAATTCAGAAAAAAATCATACGGTAACATAAATTCCCAACTCAAATTTTCTTCCTTTTTTAAAAAAAGAAACTCACTTGGGATCGTGGAGACTACCTCTCCCATTTGAAGCCGATCTAAATCACAAGAAAACACACCAAAACATCACAAATATGTAAAACTAGAAAAACCCAGAAAATAAATAACAGAAAGAAAGTGGGGGAGTTACAGAGAATGGTGGTTTTGCCAGCATTGTCGAGGCCGAGGACAAGTATTCGAGCTTCTTTATTACCAAATAAAGAAGAGAACATTCTACTAAACAAAAGACCCATTTTTTTCTTTTTGTTTCTGTTTTTCACACTTCGAAAATTTCTAAGTGCATGTCACGAACTCGATCGGTTTCGCAGGTTTTTGTTCATACCAAGTACTGAAGCTCTCTCTCTTTACTTTAAACAAGCAAGCAATTTCCAAGAATCTTCTGTTCAAGCCAGTGAAGTGTCGAGAGTGTTGTGGGCTATGAAGATGTGGTTCCGAGCAGGGCAGATGGGCTTGTGAACAGGTATTGTTCCTTGAGTGTCAGCCCTAATACGAATACATACATGGATTTTTTAAATAAATAAAAAAAAAATTGGTTCAACTTTGATGCACAAAAACTATATTTGTCACACTTTCGGTTATTGGATCAATTTGTGAGTTAATATGTCATCTTTGCTTATTATTTTTATTCAAAATAATATTTTTATCTTTATTTTCATGTGTTGATTGATTTAATCATGTATGAACTAGATTTGATTAAGTTAATTGATTTTTGTTGAGTTGATATTAAAATTGTTTCAACTTGAACACAACTCGATTCAGATTCTAGGTTATGAGATTTTTAGATCAATTAACTCGATCAACTCGGGTTTAACAATTGTGATCAAAACTAGATTTTTTTTAATCTTAAAAGTTGGTTTAGTGATTAAGAAGATTTTTATTTAATTTTTTGTTTTCAAATCATGGAATTTATTAAATTTCTCTAAATATACGAGGCTAACATGAACGATATGTCTTGATATAGTTTAAAAAAGCATGAGCCGGTCCAAAAATACTATAAGTATACCATGTCTTAATTTTATTTTTTTAAAACCATGTATAAGCTATAGTAGTTTGATTCCAAATAGCTATATTTAACACTATGTGTTCAGAGTTGCATCGTGTGGCCTTATTTGTCGGAAAAGTAAGATTGTTTGGTCCAATAACATGACAGAAACCATGCTGCAAGGGCAAAGCATGTCCTTTCTAATTAATCAAAATATCTATCGAATCACGAGTTGCTATCAGCAGATATAGTGAAATATTTATAGCATGAGATGGGACTGATAATAATAATAATAATAATAATAATAATAATTAGGCTTAAATTCAATTTTTATATGATGAGTTAGGGTATGTGATAATTTGTAGAGGAAGCATTTCGTTCTCTAAACCAACTTTGATGTGAGGCTAAAATGGATTTAGAATCTTGAGTTTCCCTTTTGCTTTTCTTCAATGCCAAATGATCGCTTAAAATAAAATAAAACAAAGATGGATATCGAAGTGATTATTTGTTTAAATTGCAATGATTCTCTTCTATGTATATATGGGATTTAGACTTGGTTTGTATAGGTGAAAAACAATAATTTAATGATTTTTATGATATGAAATGGAGTTTTAACCGCGAACTCAAATGTATTTTCAGTGTTTATTTGTTAATGTAGTGTAAAGTTTTTTTTAAAAATATTTTTTTAGTTGAAAATACATTAAAATTATATATGTTTATATTAGCATATTAAAATCATTAAAAAAATATATTTAAAAAGGATTGATTTAATATCTTTTAAAGTAAAAAATAAATAAAATAAAAATCTAACATGAACTTAGTAGATGCTCTCATTCCTTGTATGCATATTATACAAACTATAATTACCCATGCTTGCCTTCTTTATCAATACACAACAATGTGGTTTTGACCATTGAATTTGCATCTAGTAAGTTCTATTTAGTATTTATTAGGGGTGATTATTTTTTATTTGGTTTGGTTTTTATATAAAAAAAGTAATCAAACCGATTTTTTTTGAAAAAAATCTGAAACCGGTTCAAATCGACTGGTTTCAGTTCGGTTTGATTTGGTTTTTTTGAACAAAAACCGGTTCAAACCGGTTTGGCTCGGTTTTTTCCGGTTTGAGTTCGGTTTTTTCAGTTTCAGGCTTATAAAACCGAAACCGAACCAGTCAGTTTTTTTAAAATTTTAATCGGTTTTTTTATTATTTTCTCAGATTAATCGGTTTTTTGGTTTTTTTTGTTCACCCCTATTATTTATAAAGA
>Ga0307517_10007030_pt1 | contig 16516 bp, 26 predicted proteins | sample 23_EM_MG_FD_194515 | JGI IMG/M metagenome (GOLD analysis project Ga0307517, IMG submission 194515) | Populus trichocarpa ectomycorrhiza microbial communities from riparian zone in the Pacific Northwest, United States - 23_EM | ecosystem: Host-associated > Plants > Roots > Unclassified | place... | reverse complement strand
ACTCGGAATTTGTTCAAGTCCATTAAAACTCCGACATCATGTGATCATGTTGAACTCCCAACAAGGGAAATTTGAATAATTCTCTCATCAACAACGATGTTTTAACTGGTGCATATTCGTGTACTGTTACTCGGGGTTCCTCACTTCGTTTAGGGGTTATCTGAAACCGCTCCAGTGAGACCATCCTGTCGTATAATGAATGCTGACCAATTCACACCAGTATTGGCCACCACGACCACCCTGACCCACGATATTGGATTGCAGCCGGTTATGCCATGTCAATCGCCAATATGAAGGCTTCACGGGTGGTACACACACTCTGAACACCCACTACCTTGGCCACCACCACCGCGCTTTCCGAGATCCCTCTCCCCCAGTCCATGTTGGACACGGACCTCTACAAAGTGATGAAATCGCCCAAGTTTAGTTTTCATCCTGCGACTAACAATCTGCCATTCCCAGTTAATGATGTAGCAATCGGTGTTACATCTCTTCGCCGAAGTCCAAGCTACTTATCGATTCACAAATAGAAACCTCGACACCTTATTCTCTCGACAGTGTATCGAACGTTTCCGAACTGCTGTATGGCCTCTGTCCCCATGTCCCACTTTCACAATGAAGGCGCCAGTTAACAGTTGGGATGGTTGCAGATTTCGCCATGATCTCATTAACCGACTCGGAGTTGCGAACACCCACTATGAATCCGCGTACGTACACAGATAATCTCCCCTATCTGGACTCGCCGTGCTCACCCCCTTTCCATTTAGATATTGTTCTTCTCCGCTCTGTCATTAGGCTTCACCGCGGTGTTGTCGCCATTTTAGGCAAGGATGAATTGCTATCGTACGTTGAAGTTTACATCGTGTGTCTGACAGTATCGTATTAATTCTGATGAATGTTCTTTGCTTCTAGTTCGAACGCAGTTTTGATAAAATAAATCGCTATGCTGTACGCGGATGTGGTTTGGGACGGAAAAGCTCATGTGTGGGTAGCGTTAGCTAGCCGTCTCGACGACGATAGGTGGAAAGTTGTTTTCCATGCTGTCGTCGAGGAAATGGGTTGGTCCGCTGATAATGACAATGTAGAGGAAGGGAACGGCGGATGTTCGACTCGCGCTCTTTGATTGAAATCTCGTGAGTCTGTTGCGAGCATCAGGCACATTTTTTAGCTTACGAGGGTACAATTAGATGTTGTTCTATTGTGTATGCTCACCGTTGAATACTATCCCATATTGTATTAGGATACTGCTATGTAGTTGAATTATAATCAATTGCCTGCAATATCCGTGAAAACGAACAAACGAAAGGAGACTTTCATAAACTTGTACCAGCGCTGTGTACTAGGTCTAGTTCAGGGGACTGGTTCCAGTGATTTTCTCCGCCCTGGATTCGGGCATGTCGACATAGACCCAGCTGATGCGCTGGCACACTGGAACGACTGGACTTACTGGCTCCAGCCACTCCAGCAACGTGCTATTTTCCTGATGCACCTCTGGCACCTATCAATCACGATCGTGGCAATCAACATCCTGTCATTCTTCACCAAGGCGTCAGGGGGACGATATTGCTGGAATGGGACATTGACCGTTGACCCCCGCATTTGTGGCACTACCTCATAAAAATAACTTGCAATTGAAGGCGTATGTCTTTGTGCATTCATGGCAGTCCCTCGGCAATACATCGGCGCTGGATCCCTCGTGTGAGCATCACGGGATGGCATCATCACGGGATGGCATCATAGCACATGATAGTTGAGATTGAGAGCCTGCCCTCAAGTCGCTGTGTTCAAAATACGCGGTTTGTCACTTGAACAAACTTCCTTCGGTTCATGATCTTAAGTCTGCTTATTCCCCTGCATTTGTTTGTTGAAGTTGAGGATCTGCAAGTAAGTTCTAGGACAAGACGTGTTGAGTCCCAGTCCCGTGTGCGTAGTGCCAATGATCCCATTTGAAAACCCCGACATGTACAGTGCCCCACTCGCAAGATTTAGATGACAACTGCGCCCGCCTTGGATTCATCCTGAATTTCCCTTGGCAAACGGCAGCTTTAAGATCTGAAGGGGCAATGATCATGAGGGACGTGTTGGACGTGGAAGTTTTCAAAGTAAGGCTCCCAATGATGTCGCGTGCATATACATGGTCTGATGGAAATAGGCATATCTAGTGTTAGTTTCTGAGGTAGATAAGTTACTTGGGACGAGTTCCTCAAAAACCTTCTGGGACATAAAGAATAACATCCAACGTTTTGAAGCGGGGGACACCACGTTACGTCCGGCAGCTTGTATCGGCATTCTTAAATTGCTCGTGGGATATAAATTGACGGATGTCATCTATTGGTTATTCGGGAAGGAGGTAGACAACGGCGCACAGTGGCAGCATCGGGATGGCTTCGTCCCTCTCAAATCCTTCAAGGTAAGACGAACGTACTTTTCGATTCAACAAAATTCATTGAGCTCAAATTCACTAGGGTTGGCCAGCTTTGTCGAATTGGGGGCAAACTCTGGCTGAGTTCAGGGGATTGCTTTTAGGAAGCACTCGTATTGGAGATAGCGGTTTGTTAGCTTCTCAAAGCAAACCGGGTTTATACGGGTTGCTTAGGTCCTTCGTCACCTGCGCGAAGATGAATAAAGCAGGCAAGGCGACAATGAATTTGGCCATCGCGTGCTTGGATGTAGCAAACAGGTTGCGCACGAAGGGTAAAGGCGAAGAAGTCTTCCCAGAGCTGCCGACCACCTTTGATGACTGGGATCTCGAAGAACGGGACCACTTGACCAAAGAAGAAGCCCGATTTTTGCGCTCCTTATTCGCCTCGGGATCCAAGAATAATTCCCTGCGGCTGCCCTTATTGTTCGCGTCAATGACATCGCCTATTGTGTTGCTGGCGCCTATTAGCCTACACAAACAAAGTGTCAACTCATACGAGCTCTTAAATGTGCGTGACGGACGCGCGATATCGTGTTTGTAACTTTAACAAGTGCCACACAGATGGCTGTTTTATCGGGCAATAAAAAGCCAAGGGTCATCGCGACGATTGAGAAGCTCATCTGGGGCACAGTTTTCGCAGTGGCGCGAGGGGAAGCTCATCTCGAGGAGGCGGTACGGAGTTTGGCAGAGTCGCTGCCCTGGTTGGAGGTGGAAGCTGAAACTCAGAACAAGTGGATCCGTCACTGGTTCGACGGTGTGCAAGAAGAACGGGCGCCCGTCGCGTTGGAACCTACAGGGACGAATGAAACTGTCCCAGAAGGGAAATGCGGGACCGCCAACAGTGCAGGAAACGATGGGGATGGGATCATTGGAACACATCACGATTTGACGGTCACGTTCTCGAAGGTGGACTTGAAGGAGATTTTTGGAAACGTTTCTGAATCAGGACAGAAGAGCCTCGATCCCGCCTCTTTGCCCTATAATCGATGCACCCCAGAGCCAGTCGTTGATTCAGAAATCTTTCACAGCCCAATTGCACGAGAACCTTTGTTCCTGCCTGACTCTGACGAGGAATGCAAGGAAGAAACACGCACGGAGATGCATCAGATCCAACAGCCTCTCTTCTCGGAGGAGCTGCCTTGCATGACCCGCACTGTGGCGGACAACCATCATACCAAACATACAATCCGCATCGTCACCTGGGTAAGTGTGGGCATACCCTCTGATAATTTAGTGTGGAAGTATAAATTTTATCTCCAGAGTGCATTTTTAAGTCCTCTAAGGCGTATAATAGAGCAGACGACGACAAATAATTCCGCCGTCGGGGTTTACTATGTCCCTGATGAAGTTTACAACGACAAGAGTGTTATGGAGATTCAGCGGCTTGTACAGAACAGACCCTTAATAGTGACGGGCAAAGTCACGAATAGGAGCTTTGGCACGTCGAGTCTGGCAGAATTACACCCATTGGCAATGCCGATTGAGACGTCTGGTAAATAAAATCTTATCGCTGCCATCTGCTTCTTATAATTATAATCACTCAAATCCGTAGATGGAAAAATGACTTACAAAACGTCGTTGAATACCCTGGTCAACAATTTGTGCCACGAGCGAGTACGGTGCACAAGCTGGGTGACCGAGAGACTGGGTGCATTTTCCATGCCAACCGACATTCCACCGTATTCAAGTGATAGAGTGGCCTGGGGCGAGACTGTGGGGCAGCCAGGATGCGCCATGGAAGTTTTGTTCCCGGCGTCGCTCATGAAATATTCCATAGCCATGGGATCTGGATGGTTTATCAATTGGCAACCCGCAGGGCCGGGAGGCCTTGGTGTTTGCATAGAGGTAATTGCCGGATCGCAATGGATTTTTTTTAGTTACCCTTGCAATGCAATGACGGCAGGTAACTTTGGAGCTGATGAACACACGGGCGAGCCCGAAAACGACCAGATTCTGGCGAATATTCTGCTAGTGGCGGGCTCGAAAGTGTAAGTAATCCTGCGTAGCATCTTCTCCTCTTGGGCGCAAGGATAATTATTTGTTTCAGTGTCATTGGCCCAAATGTGCATTACGCAGTGTACAGCCCAGAGGATAGCATCATCGTCAGGACCCATTTTTTGGCGACGTCGACGCTGGAGCAAACCGCTATTGCCTACGTTCGCTTCTGTATGAGGACAGAAATGGAGATGAGTGCTAGCCGGCGAATGGCGACAGTTCTGTTGAGACGAATGGTAGCATTCTACCATTGTGTATTCGTACAAGAGCTTCCGGTCTCTGACAGAGGTATCCCTGGTAAGATAAATTTGTCGCGATCATTGACTAACCAAATAAATCGCAGGGATTTCACACTCTTCGGCCGGGTTGACCAAACTCGATGTAGACTTTGGCACCATCTTGGGGCTGCTGTCCCTTTGCAGTCTGATACAAATGGAGCACCTCCTCGACATCCGGTCGTATAAAGGGCATCCAGAAAATAAGGTGGATGATTCGCTCGCAAGCTACGATATGAATTGTGTTCCAGACAGCGAGCGGATCGCACGCGCTCATGCTCGTGGGCAGGCCATAGAAATCATGGACTGGTTGTCCACAAAGTTCACATTAGACGGACATAATTGGCGCACACTTGCAGAGAGGTGGTTGTTATACCATATGATGTCGGTAGTCAAATTCCAGCAATACTTGGAAAAGCATGGGAAAAACACAAAGAACAAGTTGACGAGTATAGAGGTTGTTCGTCAATTTATGTGGTACCACCTTAAGCTGCCACCTTCAATTGTGGACGAAATACGAAACACCGAAATAGGATCGGTGGCTTGGCCATGGCCCAGACATTACGAGGTGACGTGCACCACAAAACGGATTAAAGCCAATTGGGAAATTGGTCAGGAAATTTTTGTTGTCCACGGAGTACAAATTAACTAACATACAATATCAGGTGGCCATGGGCCTGCACTAGTTCGCAAAGGTTTCACAGAGGCGGATATAGCTTACGGTCTGTCTCTTGATCATGAAGAACCTGTTATGGACTAGCGAGCGTGTTGGGGCTTCATCTTGGAAGCTGATTACCGCCAGTTCAAGGGACTCCCAATATTTTACTAAGGTATATTAGTATCGCTGTTGATCTTAGTATTGCTGTCGTTGTAGTATTGCTGTCGTTGCTGTCGTTGCTATCGTTGCTGTCGTTGCTGTCATTGCTGTCAATAATTGTATTACCATCTCATAATAAGCGCGCCTCGCATCCCTATTCTCTGCGTGGCCAACTACCATACACCGAACCTCTGTCCAGGATGTGTACGGCAAATTCCCACAAGTCGCAAGCCAGCAACCAAGTATATCGAAGACCGTAACCTGATTCAGACGATATTCGTGCGTCGTCTCGAATCTTGCATGAGACCTTTAACATCTTAAATGTTTTTTTCGACAGGAAGAGGCAGACAATTTCGCAACCGAACAGCGAAAGCAGCTCAGAAGGAGCAACCCGAGCCCACTTTTCTGACATTGCTTTCCATCAGCGCGGCCATCGGGTGTTGTCGAGCGTAAGCATTTTCAAACTTGCCATGGCCAGTCTATTAGATTTCTAACTTATTTTACAGCTCGCCTAATTGGCACCATCGGCTTCAATATATGGCCTTTTTTACATTCTCACGCGATGACGAGCGGTTAAATCTGGGACTTCGCAATACATCAACTGGTCGCAAAGGCGCCAACCTGAAAAAAATATCACTTGTAGAAATACCAACGTCTCGTTCAACGAAGTATTGCGGCAAGGGACACTGAGCATGCGCATTGGCTGAGCAGGGTTAAGCGCCCAGAAGGGAGATTCAACAATTTGTCAGCGAAGCACCTGCGAGACCTGTGAAGGAATCTTTTTTTGAGGGTGTACTAACCGAAGTCGAGTTTATCAACAGCAATATCCGCCAATCCTGAAACCGATGCTGCGCAATAGTCTGACGTGGCCATGGCTTCATTTCGACGGTAAGGCTTTGCATAAAAAACTTGTTATGGAGGCGCACAAGCGATTAATGGGAAAAGAAATTGGAATGCACGATAGCTGATTGAAGATTGACCCTGCATTGAATTGATAACAAACGATAAGTTATCCCATAGTTCATCTCTTTTTCCACTATCTTCACCACATATAAGTACAAACAATTTAATTATTACCCAAGATATATCTCGTCGCTTTATATATTTTATTCTTCGATTTTGACGACATCGCGTTCGCATCCGTCCTCCACCAGTTCCCACGACGGTCTGTGTCATTATTTTGTCCTTTCCAATATTCACTCGCTCACGTCGTGTTACACACTCAGTTACCGAACTCACCATGAATGGTATGTTTGAAATCTCTTCCTGGTCGTTCGCTAATTCCTTTGTAGCCCCAATGTCCGACATCCGCGTTTTGAGCCGCAATGCAGGCAGAATCGACCAAGGGTTGGCAAGGCAGTGGATCGAGGCGGCGTTGGGCAGGGACCCTGCTGTGAACGTCGCAGCAAATTACATTTGGATCCTTATGTGAGTTCTTATTCTTTTTCAACGGTTCTTCCATGAGCGCTTATGGGGATCAGGGGCGGTTTTCATCGAAGCCTCCTGGACCCGCGGCCCCACTATTGCGTTCGTGCCTTTCGCCAGGACGGACATGCGTACAAGACGATGCATATCCACTCAAATACGGAAAGTACCTACAATGGGAAAGGGGTGGGGCAATTTGGGAGGAGGTCTGGGACTACGTTGGACTTGTCGTTGGAGTGTGAGCATCTTGGGTACGTGATATTTCTTTCGAACAATGAGCCATTTTCTGATTAATATTATTCCCAGGTGACTTTCGGGGGACACTTAACTAATTATGTACAAGAAAAAATGATCTTGAAGCAGGTGTAATATACTAACGACTCGCGATTTTATTGACCTCCAATTTCTATCTTGTAGATCGATTTCGATCCGGAAGGAACTTCACACAAGGTACGTCTTGCGTATCGTCGACGAGATTCAAAGCTTGATCAAGACTACAGACCACATAAATTAAGCTTGCGTCTGGAACGGCCGTACATGAGGACCACGCAGATAGGAACCCTAGCCGGTGCGTCCATAGTGTTCATTGAATTCACCACCTAACCACCCCTGCATCAAATGTCACATGTGGCTAAAGCGAAGCATAACACCGACTTACAAAATTACAAGATGTCCGCACCGGTGCGATTTCTCACAATCTGTTTTATATTAGGACCCTAATGTACAGGCCCCGATCCATTGGGGCAATGGGCGCTTACGTCGGATGGACCAAACACGCAGACTGTATATTTGTATATATTGATATCTAAATTCAGGATTTTAACTAAGATAAGATAACGAACGGCATCCAATGCCACCCATGCCACGACCTGTAATAATTGAAAAGATCAGAAATGCATTCCAATCTTGGGGAGGAAAATCCAAACACAATATATATGTGTGTGTCGATTGCCAGAGGATTTGCTTCCATCGATCGCGCGAATTGGTCGACGAGTGAATATATAGGCGCTGGCTTGCCGAGACGGTACTCAGCGAAAACTAATATATAAAATTATAAGCGTGTAATTGTAGGAAGAATAAATTCAATAGTGCACAAGTTGCGTTCCCGTTCTCGCCCGATAGTGCGAGAGTCATGTGCCGGTCACGCCAGGATATATTTTAAAAATGATCCAGATTTAGCTAGGCGACAAATGACACTCTTAATAGAAATTAATTCCCCGATTATTTTTTAATTTTGTCCGCAATCTAACCCCCTCTTATTGTTCAATCATAAAAAGAATAAATTAAAAATATGATCACATTATTGTCTCCAATAATTTAAAGAAGATCATCTAATTTTATCCCCTGTAAAAGCCCAAGGGATATGTCAGATTGATTGAGATTGTATTTAAAATTTATTCTCATTATTTTCTTTAGTTATATTCCTGAACATATTAAAAATAACTCCACAATATATTCAATTTTTCATCTCAGTGCAAATAAGCCAATGCCCCCAGTGTGCTCAGTCAAATAGACCTGAAATTTCTTGGGGTTAAGAATTGAAGATGTTGTGCCACAATTTTCGGTACCCCAAGGCGAGTTCTCTCCAGGAGAATCATATTTGTCTCAATGCCGTCGGATCTGAATGAAAATTGTTGGAAAGGAGAGGCCTGGTGGAATCATTGGGTATTTGAATAAGGTGCTCGTCCTCAAGAAATTTATCGAAAATGTCGCAGAAAAGCCGACGGGGACATATGGCGACCATCGGACGGCTTTTTCGGTTGGCCTTTTTCTTGCGCTTTGGGAGAAAAAAAGCGAAATAGACTTCCCGGCGCTGACTCGGACTAGTCGTGTTCTTGGATTGGCTAAGATCTGGTGTGAGGAAGGCTGAAAAAGGACAACGAGATAACGAGACTTACGCATGCAAGATGACAATGATGCGGTAAATTTCTGGCGGAACGGTACAACCATTGGGACGGACTGAAGCCAATAAGTACTTCAGCAGCTGAGGAAATATCACTTTACCTTTCCAACGGATGGATTAGTGAAGAGAAGGTTAAGCTTTTGAAAGCGACTCCGTCAGATGCCTGGTTGGAATGAAATTCTGGTGCGTTCTCTAAGGTAAAGCCGGTTTTAAATGTAGGCAAATCACAATACGAATAAGCAACAAACCCTGGATGACCGGAAAGAACAACCGTCAGGCTATAATAGAGGGTTGAAGGTTATTGTCCGCAGTGCTGACCCTTTCATATATTCTTGGCGAGTCAGTGTTAATGCTCAGAGAGGGCTAAGTCCTAGAACCAAAATTCAAGGAGTGGGTTAGTGGAGTGGCACACATTCGTGGGTGAGGCGACAATCGGAGGAACAAGGACCCGTTATTCTAATAACACACCCAAAAACAATCTTCTTGCTAAAATTGACTTGAGCGGGGATCTACCTTTGTGTAAATTAGCACGATGGGTAGCATTAGAGAGGAATTTACCATGTACGATATAAGAACCTCAGACATCGATGCGGCTCAAATAGGGAACATCAATGGCACCAACCAAGTGGCAAGCACCACCAAGCGTTCAGCACGTGACGAGAACATGTGCGATCGATATCCGCTCTCAACCCACTGCAATGTGCATGAGTCTGACTACTGCCAGCGCAGGCCGCCAAATGTAGTAATTTTCTTCCTGAATATGCCACAGTATTCACCCCATTTTAACAGAGGGAAAGAGTTTGTGAGCCTTTAGTGAGCTTGGCAAGAAATCGTTGAGAAATCGTGTCGCTCACTATCCAACTAAAATCAGCTCTACTAGCAGTTTATTGATCCATTATTATATCGCCATTTACTTTACCTTCTCTCATAAGTATTGGCTATTCCGATGTGAACCATTTTATGGACAGAATTTATCCAGAACTATTCAGCCGTTCTCGCGATAGACCGAAAATTAACTCCGCCTAAAACATTCCAAAACATCTTCGCATTTCGCCAAGTTGCTTTGCTTCCGTTATCTTTTAAATGGTCACCCCAGTTTTTCTGGTATCAATGATTACCACGCTACGCACCATTCTATTTTCCTTTTTCAGCCCTTCCTCTTTCCACACTCACTGCGCCACATTCTCTCGGACTGATCTTTGATTTAATCTTTTTAAATCCATCCGCCCGTCACCAGGAGTCGGTGGAGTAGAGCCATGGGACCTCCATCGTCTCTTTGCCCTGGACTTTGGACATGTAATAACCCGCAGACTAAATCATTTCTATCAACCTTTGTGTTTGGTCCGCCCCTTACTCCGGAGCTGCTCCTGAATCAAGCGGAACATCGCCCTCATTAATAACTTAAGGCGTGTCCCGAGAGAAGTCATGGCATCATTATTCGTAATTTGATCAACAATGGAAGTGGTGGTTAAAAATGATGGTTCAAGTACACAACATTTACAGGTATGTTTATATAATGTAAGGGTATTTGGGTTTACCGATGGGAACTTGAAAGGTGCCCGTCCGTAAATCAAGACTGGGAAGCTGCGCTTAGATCTGATCTTGTGCCACGTCGGCCTGCTTGAATCCTCCCTCTCGCAAAACACTGCAACCATGCAATCCACCGGCGCTTACTTTACCGGCTTCTCCCTCCCACCTACAAACACTGTTGAGGATGCTCCTTCGGTTGGGTAACCATTCTGCGCCATGTAGGGCGGTTGCGGCGTCGTCCTCTGTGCGTCTCCGATATTCTTTATGAATGAAGTCCAATAAACGAATAAAATATGGCACAGCCAAAGCGTCGCTACCGGCAACAGCTGGGGGTCTGCAATATCTTCGTCAGTACACATTCCGCCGAGTACAGAGACGGTAGACTTACGTGGTCTTTGAGTCGTTTGTCGGTTAAGAAAAATTGCCAGTCGTATTTGAAGTCCTGTCCTGTCCTGTCAAAGGTGCCTGTATTTTAGCGGGGATGTATAGGTTCACGAAGTAAGGTGACACGCACTCCTGGAGCACACACTCGGCTTGGTGAGGAAGCTGGGAGCTGCTCTTATTCTGACCTTCAGTTAAAACTTAAGTACTTGCCATCTGACTGTTCGGGTTGGTAAGTCGCACGTGTGTTGGAAGATAAGGCAATATAGGAGTATTTCATTTGTTCAAAACGATAAGACTTATTCTCCTTTAGTGAAAGGGGCTTAACCATTGAGTAGGCCTGTCCGTCAAGAGGATTTCCGTGTATGGAAATTCATACCAGATAGCAGTGGTCAGAATAATCCCAGCGTATTTTCATTTTTCTATGAAGCCCGGCTCGGAATCATTACTCATACTAGTACTTATACTCATATGTTTTCTACCCACATCTCACGGACTTTGATGGGCTATTCATAGGCTGAGGCCGCAAGTAGTTAGTCATACCAAATATTACGCCAGATACATAATAACTTTGCATTGTCCATCAGATTCCTAGTTTACTTAATCCCCATCGCCATCTTCAGTTCCACTTGCAGGACAGGGACAGTCATTTCTCTTTCGCGAACTGGGGGGGATATTTTCCACGTCTCATTTGATATGCTAGCTTCTGGATTTTTGGCCATGGGTTTCCAGGATTCATAGTTTTCGTTGCTTTTCTGGGGGCTGTAAAAATCAAGGGGTCCGACAAAGCTTCACCAGCTGGAGTAGCTACCCATCATTTCAAGCGTCTGGTTCCCGTAAAACCAAGTCCAGGTTCGGGGAAACGTGGTGAATCTCCGATTCAGCTTGAGAAGCAAGTAAGCGAAGGGTATTCATAGATATTGATGGTGGCAAGAGGTTGAGAATTTGCAATGGCTGGAGCCCGCTTGTAGTGAGGTATTAGCCTAATTGGTCGTCGTTTATGGTTTCGTTCCGGTGATTCGTGCAGACATTCAAGGTAAACCTGGTTAAATGGCACCTGGACTGAGAAAGGAATCGGCGAATTGGAGGTATTTGAGAGAAAACAGGAAGGTGGCGGAGAGAAGGACATATGATGTGGTTCAAGAGTGTTGAAGTTATCGCACGTCTGAACTGTACTTCTAATGTGTGGAGACAGTCGGGGTCGATAATTCCTGAAGGAGTGGGGGACGTGACATCGGTCTCATAAAATCCAAATGTTGTAAGCCTCTGCCACAGTAATCGAGCATGAATCAGAACGGTTATGAGCTCGTGGAAGAAAACGTGCGAGTAACAAGAGACCTGAGTCAATTGGTCGCATCGTGTATTTGCCAGGATAGCCTCTTGTGGACGTCGACCTGTACAACCAACTCGGCGCAAGGAGCTAAATCGAAACAGGGATCTCCATATTTTGCGGTACATATCATAGAATAGCTCCCAGAGATAACGAATAGGGGTCATTCACTGTAGGCATGAATTTGGCGGATTCCAGGTGCGAACACGTTTTTGACGTAGTCGGGAATAAGAACATGTGTCGAGTCACAAAATCAAATGGCAGTTGCAAGCCAATTTCTCTCCAGTATTCCGTGCGCGAGAAGGAGCATAAAATAGAACATACTGCATCGTATGTGCTGTCTTCGTTGGGCATGTAAACCGTGAGATCGAGCAGGGCCGTTCCTGCTCTTTTCAACCATTGCTCAGTCAAATAGATCTGGGATTTCTTGGGGTTAAGGATCACAATGTTCTGCCACAATTGCGGGTACCCAAGAGCAACTGCTCTCCGGAAGGAGCAAATTTGTCCCGGATCTGAATGACAAGTACGGGAAACGAGAGGCCGGGGGGCATCCTCGAGCATTTGACTCCAGTGCTCGTCCTCGAGGTATTTATCAAAAACTTCACTGAGTAACTCGAACAGGAGTCGACCCATGGCCGGAGGAATTCTTGGGTCACGCTTAGTAAGGAATACAAATCGCCAAATCGACTTGCAGGCGTTAGGTTGTCGTGTGCTTCAAACTGCCTAGAATCTCTGAATCTCTGATGTCAGGGATATATATATAATTGACGAGTTAATCAGGGTTACGCATGTTGAATGACGATGACAAGCTAAATCTTTGGCGGAACGGTGTTTTCATTGGGGAAATCTGAAACAAAACTAGCTTAAGTCCTTGAGTATACGAGAAGAATGAATCGATTTGCCCCACCGTTTCAACAGATGGATTAGTATGTTCAAAGACAAGGTTTTTGTGGGTTAGACTATTAAGACCAACTTCGAGTCTATAAGATGGATGCTTGGGATAGAGCTCAGCGCGCTAGTTGCGAATAATGATGACAAACAAGAAACGCCACCGTTGGCGCCGCGCGAGGTGGAGGTAGCTCGAGTCAAGTTGCACCTCGTCTCGGCATCATCATCAGATAGGTGGAAGCCAGGAAGGCCTTGGTGTCAATGCTGATACCAGTCTGATTTCGGATCAAAGTGCTAGGACCCACAGGCGGTCCCTTTGTAATCAGAGGAACAAGGACACATTATTCCACTCGCGAATAAAAACAGTCTCGCTTAGATGAACCTTTATATCAATTAACACAAGAGATAGCATAATTATACCATGTCCCCACACGATCTTGAGCCGTTGTTAACACCTCCTTACGATACCCTGCCTGAGCTCTTCCTCCCTAAAGGGAACAAAAACAAAAACATTAACAACACCAATCGAATAACCAAGCGTGCATCGATCAAAAGAATGACTTACCGATACTCAAACATTAACTGCACGCCAATAAACAAGCAGACGGAGCAGAGAACCATAAAACGCACGCCCTCCAGCGTCCCGAACAGTTGCGAGAAAAAGAAGCTGACTCCGTCTGTGCCTACGACGAAGCCCACCAAGTTGGCCGCCATCATCATTAGGATGTTGAGCACACCACCGATTGCGCACACATGTCTGTACCACGGGTATTTATCATACTATCGAAGAGGAAGCGTAAATTCAAGGTAAGCAGGGCGGAAATGATACGCAACGAACCTTGGAAGCAGGGAGTACATACGATGCCACCAACTCTGGAATGACGAACAAGCTGACGAGCCAACCCCACATTAACAACCTGAACGTGAGATCATGCCACAGCGCCACAAACGAAAACACCAGGACGGTGTTGAGGACGACGTTCTTGGAGCCGCCGAGTGGGATATAGATGTAACGGATAATCCAGAGATTGTAGCTGCGATGCCAGCTCCTCCAGAATCCGAAGGTAGAGTAATTATTCGCCATGCATCTGACCATATTCTCCGGTGGGTCGATGCCATCCAATAGTGCCCATGCGCGGAAGAATCGCCAAGGAATTAGGAGCTGGACAGAGGATGATAAAATAGGGAAGAGATGAACGATGGTGTAATTACCTTGAGCCATATGATCATCAAATTCCAGAAACCAATCATGGCGATTTCAGCAGGCGAGGCCCCAATCCAGGCTTTGCGGTCTTTGATAGCGACCATGTACATATAATGAAGGATAAACTCCATGGTAAGATAGCAGCAGGCAAATCGGACGAGGTACATGACCCTCGGGCGAATGCCAAGGGAAACTGGTTTTCGATACTTTACCAATTCGTCAATTCGAGAATTGTCAATGATAGATCCGGAAACTGACCTGCCAGATGAAGTCGTTGAAAGTGATAATGGGACCAGCAATATATAGAGGGGTATATAGAACGTAAGCCACGTAGTTCAAAGCTGAGTAGTGTTCTTCGCTATGAGGGCTTGTGACGCGCTGTTTTTCGGTGGGATTTGAGGGAATCTAGGAAATGAGAGAAATTCGCATATTAGAGCGCAGTTCAGAGACGAGAAACGAACGTACCCACATCAACGGTTTCTGTGTTTTTGCAAGCCCAGTAATAATCCATGTTAAAGGATATGAGCCGAAGCATTGTGATGTTGAAGATGACATGCCATCTTGGATATATCCCCGAAAATGAGTCCTGGGAAGGAGTAAGGACCTGGACTCTTTCAAAAAAACACAAAAACGTTGAAGCTTACCAAGGCTGCCAGGCCTGGGAGGACTTCGAACTTGTAGCCATGATAGAGCTCATTTGAGAAAAGTACTAGGCCATTGAAAAGCCAAGTAAGAAGAGGTCCTAGCAAAGACGCCCGGCACTTCTTGGCAATGATAAAGTTGAGTGATACTATGGCAAAGATCTTCAAGGAACTAGAGCCATGTAGGGCGATAACCATGGCGATTGACAGAACCACGTTGGCAGGAATAAGGTAGAGGTTCGAAAGCGCGTTTTTGTTGAGATATCTTATAAGTAATTTGATAGCAATGTAGACCGCGGCGGCGTTGAATAAAATAGGGATGTTGTCACGAAAAGAGCGGTACTGTGCATCACTGTTATCCTATCGAAAATCAGCGACGGAAAACAGGTAACATGGGGATGTACTCACCACCAGCCGACCATTTATCCAACCCTGAGATAGTTTCGAGGCGTAAAAAGGATAGTTTCGATGTGAAGCTGCTCAGAAAATAATTCAGTGTCAAGGAAAGTAGGAAATAACGGAATTCACTTTGACTCAAGGATATTGGTATCCAGAACATAGCTGGAATGGCGAAAAATGCCGCTAGATAGTAGAAATAGAACTCCGGAGTACTCCATCGTGAAGGACGATTTCCAAGTTTCGAAATTGGCTTCGCAGCGTTCTCTCGCAATGCAGAGGGTATATGAACGGTTAGAAGTGCGATGCCCCGAGCAGTTGGTGGCTCTGAAGCCTTTTCCGAAGCCATCGGTGGGTAATTCTGGGTATGTATGGGTGGCACTGAGGGTGAATGTAGCGGCAAAACGCTTGTGTCGGTCATTCTGTTGAGTATTGGAAGCACATTGGAATCGTCGCGACGTGAGGGTGAAGACGAAGCCAGGTCACATGTCACTCACATGAGAGCGGTCACATATGCTGTGACACGATATGTCCTTCATATGATAAGTATACTAATCATTAAACGACTTCGAAATGTTTTTCACGTCCCTTGGGACGAGTCATCAGTCCACCATTAAAGGGATCCTTCTGCCAGTGATCTGCCCCACCATCCCTTGATTTTGTGTTTCTTCGTTCTCTAATTAACTTGAAGAATAACTTGAGAATAACAGTAGAGAACATCTACGACCCGAAATTATTATTTTCCCGTCGTCAATCGTCTCATGAACTCCCAAGTTCCGCCCCAACCCCCACAAAGCCCCTGGACGAAAGAGAATTAAATGCTGCTCGTAGGGCTCCTGAAGCTTTCAAATCAAAACCGTTACACTGGCTGGCCACGACGGAATAAGTTGGTGCGGGATGGAAGCCAAGGAACCAAGATGGTAGGGATCTGAGTGAACCTATGTAGACTGCACCGTAAGGCTAGATAATGTACTTAGACTGATATTCTGGGCAAGGATCTAATCGACTGGGTAATCAACCATTGGGGAATATGGTATGGGTTACGTATCCTATGCAAAGTAAGATAGAAGGGATGAATTACGTGGCCACTTTGAAAATCCCGCGACTTTCACAAAATGACTTGAGGAATTGAACAAGGCTCAAATCCTCTTGATACATCTTTCTAGAATGCACCTGGGAATCCAACCACATCGGCATGCAAAAGGTGAACCACGCGAACACCCACACGAAGCCGATCAACTTGAAGGTTTTGGATTCCTTATATCCCAGACGCGAGGCGATACCAATAACCGCGTCTTCGAACGTGATG
>Ga0307517_10007029_pt1 | contig 16516 bp, 12 predicted proteins | sample 23_EM_MG_FD_194515 | JGI IMG/M metagenome (GOLD analysis project Ga0307517, IMG submission 194515) | Populus trichocarpa ectomycorrhiza microbial communities from riparian zone in the Pacific Northwest, United States - 23_EM | ecosystem: Host-associated > Plants > Roots > Unclassified | place... | reverse complement strand
ATCTTCAATCGAGCTGCGGCTCATCAACGTAAGTTCGGTTACACTTGACAAATAGCCGCGTACCTTCCATTATTAAGTATGTGACAGGATACACCGCAATGTTTTGTGTGCGGTATAATCTCCACCAGCCTTCAAAAGCCATTGTGCAATGGATGTATTCAGCATTATCGTGAGCAACATATTTTAATAGTGCCGGTAGATGACTTGCAACTGGAAATTTGGTTTTCAGAAAATGCAAAAGATGTTCCGACGCCAATCCTAACAAGGCCTGGGATCGCGGAAATCTTATTTGGCAGTGGGAAAACCGCTGCCCATCGCATTGAGCCTGGCACTTCGGATGGTTAACAAAGCATTTCGTACATTATGTGAAGTTCCGAGTGGAACCCAGTCCCCCTGTTCTTGCAAGGCCATCTTTTCGTACAGAACATGATTGTAATTTATGTATTTCCGAATTGAATTTAACTTCTTTCTTGGAACCGCATTGCTGTGACTAAGTCGAGGATCCTTCCAAGATGCAAACATCGTGTTACAGCAATATTCGGTGCTCAACGGGCTTCACTCCTCTTGCGCCGATGGCAATAAATATCAAGGTCAATTGCGGGAACAATGTGAACTCTTCGAAATCATGCCGCACCCACCAGCTACACAGACACCCGATACTGCGACTGCTAGCCACTCTCGGCCATTTGTGTATGTGCGGATCAATTTCTGGTTAGGTAGGTCAATGGCAAACGACAGCATAATGTGCCTCCTCGTTCACACTGTAAATACTTAGCCACCCAGGATGGAGTTCTTCATCTTTCAAGTTTGAGCCACACCACCGGCATCCAGGGCCACGACTCAGATGCCCAATTTTTCATTGAGTGGAATGTTACTCTTCAGCCACAGTCCTCGATTGCGAATGTTACTTTAAGGTCAGAAAACAGTCATCTTTGTGCGCTAAAGGACCCGCCAATAATTTCGAATGAATCAGCCAATTCAGACTCGGACATCATAGTCTTCCCAGGAGCACCCCAAATTTGCACGTTGAAGGAGGATGGCAACAGGTGTTAAACAGGCGTCGCTGATAACGTCATACGAGAATAAATACAAACATTTGTTTGTTCACATAGTTGGAGGAGGTTGTATAAATTCAAACAGTTGTTCTACTATAACACATTCAGCGCCCTGTAGCGCCAGTAGCGGCAAGAACAGTGTTCCAAAAATAGCTACACTCCAAATATGGAGATATGTCTTGAGCGGAAAACCTTGCACATGTTGTGTTTCAATCATATAAACAATTTTTATGCATATAGTAACCATAAAAGTATATATATCTCAAGTTTTTGGGTGTACGTATCACACAAGACGTGGGCCATGTCTAATCTACCTCACCACGGTTTTCCTCAATCCTGCCTCTCTCATCCCTTTTCCTGCAGTAGTCGATTGCAAGACCTATCATTGGAATTCGCGAGTGCAGTTATTAGGCGGTGTTTTATGTTGCACCACGGAAACACAAAACACGTGACTTACCTTCCCAAAAACATTTCCACCGAAGAATTAATCACATCACACCTTCGCAATGGACTTAATCCCACTAATAAGGCTGGGTATCACACTATTTGGGTTTGCTATCCCAGTATCTGAGGTAGAATCCCAGTTATTTTATTCTTCTAATCCCTCTACTACTATTCTTGTCATCACCCGCGGTATATTGTGCGATGTTCAAATGTATTCCAGGTATTTATAGAACACCGTAACACGGGCGAACACTGGCAAGCGGGGTTGCGACCTTAAAAGTGTCCGATATATTCTTGTGACCAACTTAAAGCTCACAGGATCTCACGATTATACTTGATCAAGGACCCCAAAGAAGCCATCAACCGTCAAGTGAAGCAAAACTTAGACCTGAACCCAGGCGCCAACCGTACACGGCATGTCAAAGAAGGCGAGTCTTTTGTTCGATCTGTGAGACAAAAGATCCAAAAGCCGTCTAAACAACGCCTTCCTTCCCCAGCTCTTCAAATATGTTCGGTGGCAACACGCGATGCCCCCTGTACTTCCTCGCAGCCCATGCTGCTTGTTTCCCATTCAATCCACGATCATAGGCATCCATGAAACGGCGAGAACGAGTTGCAAATTTCCGCATCATTTGAAGAGGAATACTATCCAGTGAACGGAGAGTGTTTGCCTCGAGGTCTTCTTCACGTGAGGAGGGGGGGTAACTTGTAAGTCCTGTATACACTTTTTGCCCGACCCCAACACTGCTCGATAAAATTTAGTTCGCAATGAAATTTTGGCAAGAAGACGACGGCGTGGATTCCACGAGCATGGCAGTGCGTTTCAAGCAATGACTCCCCATCAGCAAAGTCCGGCTGGTTGTAGAGGATCCGACGGCAGCAGCACCTCGTTTCTCCAGGTTTGCATTTGAACCCTTTACATTCGGCTCGCACCTTTGACATGTCGCCAAACCCTCGCTCCTCCAGAATTACAGCCATGCCCTTAAACACCCCCCGCAAGTCTTTGTTGGGGTGATCCATTGGGAAATATAATGGCTGTGGTTCACCATTCTCGAAGCGCCCATCCCGCATCAAGATTTTGGTTTTTTTGACAGATCCATCAGGGCGGTACGTGATCTTCCCCGTAAGTGGATCGCGCTTTGATACCTCAATCCCCCAATTTTTTCCAGGTTTTGGGGTGCCTTTTGGCATCTTTCGTGCAGAGAGAGCATCCTCTGCACGCTTCAGGTGTGTCGTTGCATTGTCGTAGATAAGAACATGGTCAAACTCAGGGTAATATTCCCTGAGAATGTCAATTGCGTCGTCTGCTTGCTGGATAATGTCTTCGTTTGAGAAGTAGCCATCTCTATTCTTTCCTGGCTTGAAGAGGCATCGTGCTGATCGTGTTCCATCAGGGGAAGAGAGCCATCCAAAGTCTGCTGAGACGAAATCGGCAATCATCAAGGATGCACCTTCACCCTTCGCATAAGGTTTAGCGCTGGCGTCTTTGTGATACCATCCTCTTTTTTCGCTGGTCGTGAGCATAAAACACGGACTCGTCGTGGAACCAGGCAATGACTCGCTTTCTCTCCCCCGGTGACGGTAAGTGCTCCTTAAGATCCTTGTCCCATGCTGCCATCTGATCCATGAATTTCTTCCATTTCGGAAGGAATACTTGCTTCCGGTAGGTGATTACATCTTCCCTTTCATGTCCGTCAACATACTGACCCTTTGGCATAGATTGATAGCGATAACCGAGTGCTTGAAGATACCGGCATGCCGTTTTGTGGGTAATATCGCGCTCGATTCCATACGTCTCCTTGATATCCGCTCGGTGGAGAAAATGCATGAGTTTTGTGGCAGTTATATCGTTCCCGAGAGACAACAGGTAAATGCTGATTTCGTTTACCAGATTCTCATCAACGAGCAACGACTCATTCCAATCTCCGTATGGGTTAAGAGGAAGGACCTCCCGATTATCCAAGAAACCGCGATTGAGCTCGCACAGCCGCCGGGCGCAGTGTTTCCCTCGACCCATCCCAATTGCCGTTTGGCATGCAGATCCCCATTGATTGTAGGTAAGTGATTGTGGATCTGTGAACATGTGGAATGCCGACATCATCCCCTCTAGGCGTGCACAGCGCCAAAGATCAATTTCAGGGTCCTTATACCCTCGTCCAGCATCGCGGCTTGGGTGAAGGATCTTTTTTAAATCCTCCATAGCCGCAAGAACATCATGCCGGGTGGGACGCATATGGGAAGAGGGTCCTGCGATGGCTGGTGAGTTGTGATTTGTTGGAGTGGGGTTAAATTTTGTGTATTCATATCCCTTCAGTGAACCAGGAGCAGGAAACCGTATATCGGTGCGGGTAAGGATTATTGACCACAAAGGTTGGCTGGTTTCCTGATCATCTAAATTTCTGCCACTCTCCTCAACATTATCGATTCCATCTGGCCCATTTTCTTCGTCTCCATTGTCCATAGATTCTGGCTCGGCATCCCCTTCACCATCAGCAACACCTTCCATGATCGTATCCTCCTCCTTCTCGCCATCAATATCTGTTGGATCGGTCACGATAGACCATTCAAAGTAGGACAATTCCCTTGGGGGAGCGGCAGCAAGTCTGTCTGCATCTATGACAACCCGAAATCGACTTCGACCTGGACGATCACCAGGCACTGGCATCTCGGAAGCATCGCCTTGCCCGATAACTTGAACCGTTGGATGGGCATTTGGTATATATTCATCACTGTTATTGTTCATCTATAATATCATGTAGCAGTTTTCGAGAAATTTAAAAATGGTTGAACCGTACAATCTCATCGTCCGATGTCTTTTCCTCAGAAAAATCTGAATCTACTGGAGTGGATTTTCGCCGTTTGCCTGACAATGTGTCTCTAGCCACCTGCAGATTTGCTATACGTGCAGCCGAGGCTTTTCGCTTGTGTGGCATAGCTGAAGTTGAGGACGATGAGTGGTTCCGGAGGTGTAATCGATGCACTTTCTGTGTACAAATTCTCATTTTGGTAACTACATTTTTAACTCTCGGACAAAAGTAGAACTGCCTGTGGATTTTAGTAAGACGGGCTATTCTCTACAAGTCCTATTGACCAGATCTATAATAATCCATCGATGAACGTGTCTAGACACGCTTTTGGCTTTAATGACCGCGTAATTTCCTTTTTGGAAGATGTCACACAATGGACACGTGACTTTGTCGATTGTGGATGTCATCTACCTTACGCGGCTACTAGGCAGTCATGTGATCTTCACAACCATTCTCCTTGGAGCCGTCGCCTGCTTTGCAGGTTCAACGACGGCAGAAAAAAATCTGAAAAAATTTCAGCCCATTATCCACCTACTTAGAGAGGTTAAGGAATTTTTCTGTGGCCCGGGGGTGAGTCCTTGGTTTGAAACCACGCATTTTAGTGAGAGAAGCACACATTCTCCCCCACACTCAACTCTCCAAGCAATGAATTGAGGTCAACCATGTGCGAGAGCAGAGGGAAAAATTTTCCAAACTTTTACAATAGAGAAATAGGCAATCCTTTGGGTATTTAGCACCTCTTAATCCTCAGGAAATATCCCATACACGATGCAGTGGTTGACAGCGTAGATGCTCAGCGTACTTAAACTCTCCAGAGCAATCTTGATCTTGTTTCCAGTAAGAATCAGTACCAAAAGGTATCTCAAATTCTACTGGGCTAATTTTACAGTGCAACTGGGGGAAATTTGGAGTCAGTAGAGTGGTGACTCGTGAGCCTCGGTGAGCCTCGTTTTCAGCTTATAGCAGGTCGACTTGAGCACCAAATGGTCCAATGGTCTCCAGAGTGTTTCTGGTGCCATACGTGGCCATTATTCACCAAATATCAATTTAAAACAATGTACAAAAGACAGTTTGCGAATAAGTTTGTTCGTTGATTTTTAATCTCAATTCTCCGACTTTGACTTTCTCCAAGATCAAAGTAGCCTAGATAACCTGATGTTCAGATATTTTCCTGCACGTTTGGGGCTACAATTTTTGGGAATCGTAGACTAGTTCTACTGCTAAAAAATGTCCCAAAGACTGTTTTAAAAAAGGCGCATCCGTCGGGCCTGTGTAACTTTCACTTCTTTACCGCTCATCGATGCACCCAAACACGACAAACCTTGGAGTTTTTTCAGCAGGTTTCAGGCCACTTACTTTGGAGAATATCAACGATGTATAATGTCGAAACAACGTACAAAAAACGCTTCGTAAAAAGGTGCATTTCTCGATTTTTAATGGCAAGTTCTCTTATCTGACTTCTTGAATCAGTGCTTTTGGACATCAACACACTTTTCTGAATACTTTAACCATCTATTCTCATTCATCGATTCACTATTTACATTGTTACATGCAGCACTAATTAAATCCGCCATGTTACAACCATGTTACCCCCCTCTTTCGCGTCAGGTTCTTCAGTCAACCAACAGGTGGAGGAGGAGCGGCGGCCTGAAGGCGGCCAAGGCGGCAGGTCCGGCACCCGCCAAAAGATCGTGACCCAGCCCCGCGAGGAGGGCTGTGACCTGGGCGGAGCTGGGAGCGGAGCGCGAGAGACAACGACGCGAGCCAGGGAGGCGGATGCGCGGGTGGCGGTGCAGTGGCGGTGCAGAATTCCCCGATCGGGACGTGAGCCAGGCTCAGCAGCACGTTATTCATGCCCCAAATCTCAAAGATCCAGGGTACATCCGTCAAAAGGCGAACAACAAGCTGTGGGTTCGTGAACGGATAGCAGCTCTTCTGGACCAAGATTCCTTCGCCGAAGTTGGTTCAATAACGGGCAGGCCTGTCGTGGACGATGAAGGAAATCTGAACTCATTTGTTCCGGCGTGAGTTTGAACGAACGTCTAATTTGCATAACTACAACTGAAGCTATTCATCTCCCCTAGGAACTCCGTTACCGGCTGGGGAAAGGTGCGAGGGAGGAAGGTCTTCGTCACCGCGGACGATTTTAGTGTGAGAGGCGGATGCTGACGGCGGAATTGGAATGAAAGCCCCGTACGGAGAAGCATGTGGTTCAGGACATTGGTAACGGAAATCTAATGGGAATCCTGCTCTATCTAGACTTTGGCGCTGAGGGCGAAAGTGCCTCTGGTATGGGTCATAACTCCGTGTTTTCCTTCGCTCTTTGACGATTTATTTTCTTTTCAGATCCGATTGCTAGATGGTTCAAGCGGGGGAGGAAGCGCTACATGTGCGCCCAAACTGTCAGCTGGTGTACTAGTATATGACTGAGGTCTCCTCGCATTTGTAGACTTGACCATCGGAGCCACATATATACCTGGGCTGACTGGACTCGGTCGAAGCATGGATGTCATGGCAGCTGTTCCTGTTGTTTCTGCCCTTGTAGGCCCAGTAGTGGGGCTTGCGGCAGCAAAGGCGGCAATCGGGCATTTCACGTCAGTATTCGCAAACAGTCTTCCAGAAGCATAATAATTTTTCTTGATTAGTGTGATGGTGAAAGGCCTGAGCCAGCTCTTCGCTGCTGGCCCACCAGTGGTCAAACAAGCAACGTTTGAAGACCTCTCAAAGGAAGCCTTCGGCGGTTGGGAAATTCATGCTACGAACGGAACCGTGGACAATGTAGCAACCTCCGAACTCGATGCCTTCCAGCAGATTCGGGCCTTCCTTTCATTCCTCCCATCGTCCATTTTCCATCTGCCGCCTGTCACCTCTTCGTCTGATTCTATAAACCGGAGAGAGGAAGAGTTGATTAGCATTATCCCGAGGCGGAGAGCGAGGCCTTATGATATTCGGAAGCTCATAAGATTGATCGTAGATGTTGACGGTAATCCATATTCGGATGGCTCATCATTCTTTGAGATTGGAGCAACTTGGGGAAGGTCTATCCTAACAGGCTTCGCAAGAATGCATGGTCATCCTGTTGGTGTTTTGAGTAGTGATTGCCTGGTCAATGGAGGTTAGTTTTCCTGCGTCATGAATCTGCCCTGAGCTGATCCGTAAGGCTTACCTAGGCGCAATCGACGCCTTCGGAAGCCAAAAAACAACCAAATTCGTCACGCTTTGCAATCATTTCGGGTCTGTTATGTTACCGTCCGATATACCTGACGATCTGACATAAAATATCACAGATTACCAATTCTCAACCTTGTGGATCAACCTGGATTTGCTATCGGTAAGAAGGGTGCTCATCTTCATTTCTCTCTATAGAACCTCTTATGTCTTGTTTTTGCATAGGTTTCCTCGCTGAACGTATGGCCACAATTCGGCACGGTGCCGCGGCCATGGCTGTGCTCTACACGGCGACGACGCCAATTTACACCGTCATTCTCCGCAGAGCGTTTGGTGTAGCAGGAGGTGCCTTCGCGGACCCGGACGATGGCACGGGTACTCGGGTTTCATGGTTACCTCTCACCTGCCTCTCACTGATTTGTTATGTCTCGCTTTTACTTGACGCAGGCCATCCGGCGACTGGGGCAGCCTTCCTTTGGAAGGAGGTATCCAGGCTGCGTATAAACGACAATTAAATGCGGCAAGCTCTCCCGAAGAGAGGGAGAAACTGATGAACGAACTTTTGGCTCAATTCGAGGATGTGCGCAGCCCAATGAAGACAGCCCATAAGTTCGGTATTGAGGAGATCATCGACCCTCGAGATACGAGATGTCTAGCTTGCGAGGTAAGTTCCTGGTAAGCGCTCATACGCGCTAGCGAAGCTACTGACTCTCCGTTATTTGTCCCCTAGTGGGTTGCCCACGTATACCAGGCAATCCTTCCGCAACTCTTTACCTACAAACAAACTATGTACGGTGTGGAGGGCAGAACTTCGATGGGGCGAGGTTACAAGCTATAGCCTCATCGAAATTGCAATTCTGGCCACATGGATCGGATCCAAAACCTCACCCTCATCGTTGGCGACATCCGTGGATAATCCATGGTTGAGTGTCTTCATTGAGCGCCTCAACTTTCCATTCCTTTGCCCTTCGATTTGATGTAACTTTTCAGGGGAGGATCTATGAGCTGTCGCGACAGAAAGTCCAGCGTGTTGGTGATCCAGATTGCAATTTTCAATGGTTCCTGAGGAGCCCTGGTTAATTTGGTACATGTCTGTTGCTACATTCTCTTTCGACTATTTAAGACTATTACGTTTAACACCTAACGATTGAACTTGAGAAAGTCCTAAGCAAATTATCTTCCCGGCCACATCTTCCTCTCCAGTGTCCTCAAGAGTATATATAAGCTTACCGCAACAATGCCGCCCGTATACATTCCGATATCTCCACTTCCAGCCCTCGCGATAGGCCCGGTGTACCATGTCTGCGACATGCTCGGTATGATGATGCCGAACGCGCCGAGGAATGTTAGAATAGCTGCGATGCCCGGTGGAAGGAGCTTTGCTTGGTCCCAATGGGCTGTATTGTACGCCGAGAACGAGGACCCCCGAAATACGAAATGCTCCGTCAGGACTACAGCTGCAAATGGAGTGGACCAGTAGCCAATTATGCCTAATTGGAAGAAGCCGGTTAGGATGAATGTGTAGGAGGGGAGGAACAACACACTGAGTATATCCACGAGGGCGGTGTAGAATCTCTTCGCGCCAATGATTGACAGGGGCAAGAGTCTGGTCACGAAATATAAAATTGTCGAAGAAGCTGAGTAGAGTAACAGGGCACTTACATTGCGAAAGATATGATGGAAAAAATATAACGTGGCATGCGCGCGAAGAAGTGAGATATAGCCATGAAGCTTGTCCCTGGAAACGTTTAATGGGGATCAACGGTGGAGCTAGCATAAAAAGGAACTGTGGCGCAGCTGGAGTGAAGGAACACGAACCGAAGGTGTACATGGTTGGCGCGCATGCACAGGAGGCAGTCAGCGCAACTATACCAAGCAAGACTTTCCCAAAGGTGCCGGTTGGTTCGAGGATTGCTGAAAGGAGCCCTCCAATGTTATTACCTCCCTCGAAACCCGCTTGCCAGGCGGGAACTCCTGGAGCCGCCGCCGCCAGTGCGGCCCCTAGCATATGCCATGCAATCTGTACGAGAATCGATCGTCGATAGTACCGACTCATCCAGAAGAAAACTTACACTGGGCAATAAAAATCCGAAGTATGTGGACAAAAAGATGCTGAGGCTGCGGATTTTGAGAACCATATCAAGTTCCGACAAAAAGATATAACGCACGTCGATGCCCGATGGTCATGGTAAACGCCATAGTCTGGGGTGAGAGTACACCAGCTAATCTCACTCGACGCTACAAAGGACGAAAAAGATATTATCATGGCTGGCGTAGGCGTCGCGACTGGCGGAAATGTTGTGGGGTTGAGGTGTTTTTTTGCAAGACCGATTAGAATCGGGAAGACAAGGGCATTAGGTATCCACGCAAACCTCTCAAACCTACGTATGAAATTTGGTTATGAATATTTTTAATGCCCCATCTGAGGATGGACCCTCACCAATATAGAACCCTATATCCGCAGAAGGTCACCTACCGACGGCGATATTGAGTCATTATCTAGTCCGGGAGAGGTACGAAAAATATACCACAAGAGAGATGACACCAATGATTACAATTCCAAGCGTATCATCCAAATTATGCGAGGCTGCTGCGAGTGCTTGTCCGCCAATGATACAATTTAGAATGAGGAATCCTTGGGAGGAGAAAACATTCAAGGCGCTTGGAATGATGGCACCATACAACCTGTCCAAGAAATAATTGGTCCAAAAGACAGCACAACTTTGGGAATAAATTTAACAACACACCCCCAGGAGAATCGGCATTGCACCATCGCCCTGGTGCCAAGTTTAGGTCCAAATACAGCGCTGAAAAGTCGTTTTCAGAAAGACGCCAACGACGAGGTTTATTTTTTGAGCGGTACCAAACTTACAAATAGGCTGGGACCGCGCATGTTCTAAAAGAACCAGTCAGCCCGATTTAAACCAAATAAATCATTGTGCACGGTTATATCATCCACCGAATCCAAAGAAAAAGGAATGGTTCATTGGATAAGATAAAAGTGCTCACATAAGGTCAGCGAATAGCAGGACAAGTAATGAGCTTTTCAGGTCCAAACCAAAGAAAGCTGGACCAGCGCTGCCTGTGCTAAATGCGAGAATGTTGAAATTGACTGAGAACCAAAACCAGAAGAATTGAGATATCCGAGTATCTGTGCGACTCTGTGGGGGTGTCGGGGTGATGCTAATTATGATAGATTGGAGGAGGATTTATCAATCAAAAGGTCAAATAGGCTTGACGGTAAAGTACACACCCATGTGTCTCGATGCCCCATTTCCAGAGTGTGCGTGTTAATCGGTGGAAGACTCCAAGCTGTTTTTCCTCATCGGCTCGCATAATTGTCCCGGAGTTTCCTCCCAGAGTCTCTACATCATCCAGCGACACTGGGCGTGTCACTACTAGATGACCATGATCTTGAGTCCTATCAACGTCCTTCATGGTGTTGGATATATCCCAGGGGTCAGATTGTCGCCGCTTAAATACGCTACCTTTCTCTGACTCGAAGTCGGAGACCGTTGATATCGTTGGGTGTAACGGTAAGAGAGGAATGTCATCAGAATTGGCATTGGCACCCATGTTGCGGTCCGGACCTCTGGGACGAAACCCTCAGGCTACGTGGCTGGGGCTCGTGGGAAGAGAGAGTTGAATGAGCTCGTCTCTGCGAACAAGCCTGCCTTTTATAAGCCAGTATGATGACTGTTCAGTACCAGTCACAATGCGGCTTAAATACCTCAATCATGATTCATTCCGCCTTAGAAGCGAGGCTGTGGGTAACCTCACGTGCTCCTATTTCTATAATTCCTTGCAAAATGGTGGTCCAAGTTGCCTTTCAGAATTGTGTCAGGGAACTTTACTTTAAAGGGGTTTGGTGAAATTACCTCGAGGAAAGCGCCTGTTCTGATAAATTACCCGTGAACGTCAACTTTACCTTCAGTATTTATGGTCCTAGTAAGACTGTCCTAGGTGAGGTACTAGTAGGCCTCGACTCGCGAGGGGGTTACCTGTTAGTTGGTTAAGATGTCAAGAACTTTGGCCGACATGCCTTATATCACGCTCAGTTCCAGATTAGGAAAGAGATTAGCCGCCCAGGATGGTCGTATTCCTTTCGGCTGTGTTGGGGAAGGCTATCAATGGGATCCACAACTGTGTCAAAATCCACCGTGGCACAATCCACAATAGTGAAGAAATCAGGTTGGTGTTGGGTTCAAAAACGCGAGACGATGACGGGGGAGAATGGGGCGCGAGTCATGATCTATTTTGATTGACAGCTGCTTCAAGTGATGAGGCCGAATTCAGCATGACATCAGCTTACTTATCAATTACCTTAAAGCTCGAAATACTTTCTAAAGCCTTACATATTCAACTCCGTTACATTCACTTAGATTTGTGTATATACAGCTAGTCAAAATATACAGCTAGTCAAAGCACGACGATATCTAGGTTATAATTACAAGCGCAAAATCACAGCAAAAAGACGGAGGATAACAGCAACGCTTCAATCCTCAGCATCGTAATCCGGTTCATTACGAACGTTCAGCGTCATCTCTCCATTGAAGGGTTGGTAATATGTTTCCCTCAGGTTCAAAATAAGTCGGCATCCAAGGACGATAGGCAGCATGGATGAAAATGTCTTTGCGAGCTGACCAGCAAAGTACTGAATTGCGATCGAGATGAGCGAATAAGGAAGACATGATGAATGGAGGGTCGTACCGAAAGCTTTAACGATGAGATGATGCTGATGATGCACATCAACAGAGCTCTGGGAAATAATGTTAGATTGTCTCGAAACAGTTTACGCACAAGAAATCTCACATTAAAGGGAAGACAACGCTATCTCGCAGTAATACGTAGACCAAAGAGTTCTTGTGCCACCTATGAATCTGCCTTATGGAGTGGACATAATTCAAGGCGACTTTGACTGCAAGCACGAGCACGAGGAGCTCGAAAAGACCAATTGAAATCCATATGACAAACCCCAAGTGGACTTTGCTTCTTGGGCAAATATTGGCTTGTGGAGGTGCAGGAGTGACTGCGAACACAATCGTCAGTGAGAAAAAGAGTGAGAGGTGTGTGGGAGGTGTCTTACAGGAACCAGAACGCATGAGATAGAGGCTCGCCGCGGTGATGTCCACGAATTCGATAGCGAACGCGGAGAGCAGGAGCACAATGATTTTACGAGCGTGGTTGTACATGCTTGAAATCCGATACATCATTATGGCTGGGAGAAATACAAACAGAAAGTGTCGGGAACAGGGTTTAAATTGTTCGGGTTCGCGACCTACCTTGCATGGTCCACAATGTAATAGGAAGCATAGTTCCTTGTATGATGCCAAGAAGACGACCTATTGAACCAACGGTGAGATTTTGTTTCAAGGCAAGATCTGAAGGATCCCACATCTGAAAAAACCAAAACAAAAAAGTCAAAACAAATGGCGCCTCTTGAGATAAGGACTTACTGCTAAGGAGTAGGAGGCATTGGATGATGTTGCATATATCAGATAGCAGAGAATGTAGTGATGAATCATGAACTTACATCGACAGTATTCAGCTGTATATGGCGCACAAAAACTTTCACCCTCGGAATCAGCAATAGTCAACAAGAACCGTGAAGTGGGCGCACCATAAGTAAGATAACTACGAGTGTTGGATGTTAATGGCCAACTTGTTAAAATTCCCTTATTATTAAATTAAACGCACATTTGAGATATGCCGCCTAAATAACGAGCCTTTTGCGGGCATTTAGTAAGAAATTCCGCAAGAATAAGAGACAGACTTACGACAAGATAGAGGTATTGGACTCCAGACCATTTACGGCGGCACTGAACGGGTTCAATGAAACGTCCCAACTACAAGGAAAACACTTGCCCATATAAGCTCTACCTATTTCGAAGGAATTTATCGTCAAAAGTCTCTCGATCAAAGAAGGTAAGGAAGTGCGCGAACCTCAAGATCAAAAGACGTAACTAAAGAGCACCGATATATCGCAAATCAGCAAAATTCTAAATTTCAAGATCTAGGAGGGACGGCATAACCCACTGTGGTCATAAATTACACATGTAGCGACGGCCACTAAGTAAGTAGAAAAATTCTTCATCACAGGGCTTCCGATAAATACAGATAAGACTCACATTGCATATAGGCCAGGGCGTGATTAAGTCTGATCCATTCCAAAGCCCCATCGTCCACACCCATAACAGTGGGGGACTTATCGCAAGTTTATCCACCCGTTTTTCGACAGAGTGGGTTCCAGGTCAACCTGTAGGTTGGTAGGGTGCAAGAAGGAGGTGCGCGGGTGTGGGAGTTCCAATTGAAGATGGGCATTTCGTGTGGAAAAGGAGAACAGGGTCACTACAGCGGATACGGGATAGGAAATTGGCGACTTTGAAATGAAGAAATCGCCGGCCCCTGGGTCCGGGTCAACCGGTCAGGGTCCGGCACTGTGGTCCGCAATGGCGGCCGCGGCGCAACCTGGCAAGCAACCTGGTCGTAAGAAATACTTAACGCTCTCACTGGTAATAAGTGTTGTGCCGTACGCAGGGGCTCGTTGACTTCGAACAGATGAGCGTATATCAGCTACAAGACGTTCAAGACGTTCAAGGGATAGTTTACGCCGGATGCCCGCAGGAACCTAAAGTTGAAGTTGACGTTGATGTTGCGGTGATGTAAGTATGCCATGAACTTCGCCGCTTTATTTATAGACCAGTTAAGCAAAGCACTACGATTTGCAAGCGACAAGAGCGAACCACAACAAAAAGGGGAACGGAAGGTGAGGTTTCAATCCACATCCGAGATTCAAAGTCATCTCTCCACTAAATGGCTGGTAACACGTTTCCCTCAGGTTCAAAATGAGTCGGCATCCAAGCATAACAGGCAACAGGGTTGAGAGCGTTTGTGTAAGTTGACTAGCAAGGAACTAAGCTGCGATCAGGATGGGTGGATCTGTCGCAAAGGGGAGGGGGAATCATACCGGAAGCTTCAACCATGAGAAAATGCTGGTGATGCACGTCAACATAGCTCTAAGAAATAAATTAGACGAACAGTCCATTTACAGCGGAGGACTCACAGAAGAGGAAAGATAACACTATCTCGCAATAGTATGTAGGCCAAAGAGTTCCTGTTATGTCTATGCAGCGTCCTTATGGAGTGGAAATACTCCAATGCAACTTTGACCGCAAGCCCAAGCACGAGGAGCTCAAAAAGAATAATTGGCATCCACACGACGAATCCAAAACTGGCTTCGCTAATTTTGCAAATGTTGACGCCTGGAGGTGGAATAATGACTTCAAGCGCAATCGCATCAGCAAATGATAGCGTGCCAATTAGATGGGGGGTCTCTTACAGGTTCCTAAACGAATAGCAAAGATGTTCATCACTACGAGGAACACAAATTCCATGGCGTACGCGCAGAGCAGGAGCACAATAATTTTGCGAGTGTGGTTGTACATGCTTGAAATCCGATACATCATTATGGCTGCGAGAAATAGTGTCAGGAACCAGGGCTTAGATTGTTCGGATTCGCGACCAACCTTGCATGGTCCATAGAACAACAGGAAGCAAAGTTCCTTGCAGGATGTTGAGGAGACGACCTGTTGGAGCGGTTAGTATTTTCTCAAAATGAGGTCTCGATATTCCCACATCTGGCAAGGCGTCAAAATGAGTGGTCACATTCAAGGTAAGGACTTACTGCTAAGTGAGAAGAAGGCGTTACACATTCGTCAGATCGTAGAGAACGAACCATGAATCAAGAACCTACATCAACGACATTCAACTGTACATGTCGCAAAACAACTTTCTCCGGAGTCAGCAATATACAACTGGCGCCATCGGAAATGCGCACACCATAGGTAGAAAAACTAAAATGCCGAGAGTTTCAACACGATTAAGAAAACATGATGGGATTTCGGCAAATCTCAACGCACATTTGACATGTATCACCAAAATAGCGGGTCTTTTCTGGTTATTTAGATGGTGTATAAGATTCGGGGATGTGCCTTACGATGAGAAAGAGGTATTGGACTGTAGTCCATTTGGGGCGGCGCTGAAGAGGGTTTTATGAAACGGCCTTCAAGGAGCTGAGAGTTTAACACTTGCCCATATGAGCTCCAGCTGGACGGGGGGGAAATACCGTCAGGGATCTCTTACACAAATGAAGGGGAGCGGGTGCGCGAACCTCAAGATCCAATGTTGTAACTGCGGTCAAAAAACAAAGTTTCGCAAATCAGAAAACCACAAAAACCATGAAGGACGGAATAACTGACTGTGATCATAAATTACGCATGTAGCAGCAGCCACTATGTAGACAGAAGGATTCTTCGTCAGAGGGTTTCCAACCATGAATATAGATTGGACTCACATTGCGCATAGGCCAGGGCATGATCAAGTTTGATCCATTCCAAAGCGTCATCGGCTGCACTGTCCACCTTCATTACAGTGGGCTTTCAAATGCCTACTTTGTTGACAGAGAGAATTCCAAGTCGGCTATGCTTCGGTTGGTGTAGCGGGAGCAAAAAGTACATGAGTGGGGGTCCCGGTTCCGATTCAAGATAAAACATCTGGAGATCCTTGGAACAGGGTCGCTACAGGCACTCGGTCGGTGGTCAAGCCGCCGGATGCTAGGAAATCAATGACCTTTTTGACAGAATAAAGCAAAAGGGCTTCTAGGTCCGGCATTGCGCACCCGCAGCTTGCGTTATGTGTACTCGCCGCTCTCAGGAATGAGCGCTGAGAATTGTATCATGTATGGAGTCCTTCTACGTAATGTGAGTCAGCCCTTTGAGAATTTGGGTTTCTCAGGCAACTTGAAACGCACTTACATGTTGCTTACATAGAGGCTCATAGAGGAAGACATGGAGGTAAGTTGCACAGGCACCGCGTTAACCATACTAGGTAGGCATCTGCTAGGCATTGCCCAGCATTGGGATAAATCTATTTGGAAACCCCCCTTTCCAAGAGAAACCCGGGGTTTCAAGCCATTGACCTGGAAACCCCCCTCATTCGAAGAATTTGATGGCCATCAGAGCTCGGCCGTCAGCCGCCTTGGCC
>Ga0307517_10007028_pt1 | contig 16517 bp, 12 predicted proteins | sample 23_EM_MG_FD_194515 | JGI IMG/M metagenome (GOLD analysis project Ga0307517, IMG submission 194515) | Populus trichocarpa ectomycorrhiza microbial communities from riparian zone in the Pacific Northwest, United States - 23_EM | ecosystem: Host-associated > Plants > Roots > Unclassified | place... | reverse complement strand
ATTTTTTAGATTTGATCTCTATTATTTTGATTATTATTTATTTTATTTGAGATAATTTATGAAATTATATTTTTTTTCAATTTCATTCTCATTCAACTTTTTAATTTGTAAGATTTGTTCCTCATTATTTTAATAAACTTGAAAAAAAAAACATTAATAAGTCATTTTCCAGCTCATTTTCCATGACATAACCAAATACTGGAAAGTGTTTTCCAACTTGGTGTGTTTGTTTCCCGGAAAGTGATTTTCGGAAAACCACTTTCTAAACTTTCCTGTGTTTGTTTGCTATTAGAAAAGTTGGTCAACGGAAAATACTTTCCGGTCAACGGAAAATACTTTTCAGTCAAAGAAAAATTTAGTTTTGTTTCTAGAAAAGTGTTTTCCTTTTATTTTCTGCGGAAAACTCTTTCCGGAAGTTGTGAAAAATTTAGAAATGCTATATTATTTGCTGATTATATCAAATTTGGTCCTCAAACTTTTGATTGCTATATATATATATATTTTTTTTTGTTTGTTTTGAAAAAAAAAATTTCAATTTCATCCCTTAGAAAGGTCCTCATTTTTATAATTGTGATTTCTTTTCCCTTATTTTTATTTAATTAAAATTTTTTATCTATCAAATTTGGTCCTCATTCTTTTGATTGTTACTTATTCTATTTGAAATAATTTATAAAATAGTAATTATTATTATTTTAATTTCTTCATCTTTCATTTTTTTTTATTTTTTAGATTTAATCTCTATTATTTTGATTATTTATTTTATTTGAAATAATTTATGAAATTATATTTTTTTTCAATTTCTTTACCATTCAACTTTTTAATTTGTTTCTCATTATTTTAATAAACTTGAAAAAAATAAAACATTAATAAATTATTTTTCAGCTCATTTTCCATGACATAACCAAACACTGAAAAGTGTTTTCCAACTTATTTTCCATTACACTACCAAACATCGAAAATTAATTCACTTTCCCGGAATTCACTTTCCAAAAAAAAAACTACTTTCCAGCAAACAAACAGGTACACTATCAAATATCGAAAAATAATTCATTCTCCCGGAATTCACTTTCCAAAAGGAAACTATTTTCTAGCAAACAAACAGGGCCTAAAAGAAAAAACACTTTTCTGAAAACCAAGCCAAATTTTTCTTTGATTGAAAAGTGTTTTCCGTTGACCAACTTTCCTAATAGCAAACAAACACAAAAAAGTTTGGAAAGTAGTTTCCCGAAAACCAATTTCCGGAAACAAACACAGCCTTAAAATTAACAAACTGACACGCCCGTCTGCTGATACAAAACGAAAGCCCTCTTTGAAACACCTAAACAAGGGAGGTTAATTTCCTTTTTCCCATCACGTGTCATTTAGTTTCGGTAAGCTTCTCCTTTACAATGTTGACAGACCTATATACAGTATGCATTCAAGTACCTATGCTACTTGGGATGGCTGCAAGATCTTTCTCTCCTCCATCGCTAGCCTCTTGTGTAATCGCCGTTGATGCTCAGTGAACTCCATGAATAGATCTCTCAGCTGCTTTGCAGTCGTGTATTCCTCAGATCCAGGACAAACAACTTTTAAAGCATGGCCAGTACTTTTATGCTGCCAATTCTCCTGCAAATAAAAAAAAAGTGAAATTCAACGATTAAAGAACTTATACCAACACAAAAGCTTGAACTATTTGGTGGTGAGGCTCACACATCATACTGGGGAGCACCAGTTATTGTGATGGTGCAGGATTTAAGTTCTTATCAAACATGAATGGAAAACTGAAGTTTGATTCTTATGCTAGCTAATGACTATCATAAGCAACCTGCCTATAAAAGATGAAACCTGCCAAAATACTCTTTTATTCATTTTCTTGCATACATTCAAGGAGGAAAATGCTGCCCATATGACCATGCAACCTCTAGAACTCAAGGCGGCAGAAAAATCTTCACATACCAAAGTATCTGCGACATCCTCTACATGTACCTAAACCATTTAGCCTAATACAGAAAAAGAAACTTGTGCAAAGCTTGCCTGATATTTATGCATCAAGTTTTGAATTGACACTGCAAATGAATCATACCCAGACAGATTCTCAGTTACCACCCACGGCCTGCAGATATGAATTAGGTTATCAACACTAAATGAATAAATGTCTGACAAATAAAGCAAAGATACTGAAACCAAAAAGTCAAAAACTTCAATGAGCTTCTCCATCAAATCTCATATACAGACACGCAATAAAGTAGAAAATCTGGTCAGGTTTTCAATTCAAGTAACATCAGATATCATTATGGAAAGTCAACAACATAATAATACATGTTGAAACATTTGGTATGCTCAAGATCTGAACAATTAAAAGCCCTTGTTCATAGCTTGTTAAGATGCAAGGTATAATGTTTCAAAGAACTATTGATGAGGAAAAAAACAAAGACAGAAAAATTAATAACAGCAAACATTTACTTAAACTCCACTATACAGCAAATTATAAAGTCAATCAGATTACTTATCACAATACATACCTTCCTCTCTTTGACATGATAATATGGTCTTGACAATCTAGAAATTTGGACAATTTCTCAAGATTCTTTCTGCAATTCAACACAATGGCCCCCTGTGTGTACATCTCTGATGACATGCTTGGGAAGACACATGCTTGAACTGAGAGTGAAGTGCGTGAGTGTATGAATTCCACAATTGTTGAAGGAGATAGATCTTTATCTAAATTGTCAATCAAAAACACAGAGCTACAGCCTCCGAGGTCATTGTCATCCCTAGACCAATCACTGTGATCGTTACTCTTTGCCTCTAGTGTAAAAAAGAGAAAAAACAAATAGTGAGATGCAGGGGATAACAGAAAAAGAACTAGTGAGTTACATCAAATACAAAGAAGGAAATATTGCATGTGTAGAGTAAAAGTTGATCATGACAAGATGACAAAAATTAAGATTGTTAGTAGTTGATCAGATTCAATCTATGAATGAATTGATAGAAAACGTAATGAACATATTAGAGGTGCTATAAAGACGAATGAAATACAAAGAGCAATTGCATAGTTAAAATTACTATCAGAAGCTGAAGTGGTAAGAGAATTAAAAGAAAAACTCAAGCAGAGTCCAAGTAGTTAAAGTTAGCACATTGTTCAATTCTAAATGAGTTTCTATAGCAGAAGAGATTAAGAGACAAACCATCAGGTGGACGTTTCTTACAAGGAGACTGCTTGGCACACTTAGTATTCTGCAAAAAAGAAATGCTTAGACATGGTAATCATGAAATATCACAAATACAATAACTTGCCTGATTAAGCCATTTAGTAAAGCTTGTGGCTGACTTCTTGTTCTCAAGTACACAAGGTTCATTTTGAAGTCTTTCCTTCACCATCTTCAAGAAAAGCTGTAAATTAGGATCAAGGCAAGCATAGGACTGTACAAGGCAGAGGCTTTCAATTGTTTTGTTAACAAAACACCCAGCGACTGGACCATGCTGCATGATCACGATAAATGTGCACGAACACATTTCTCCTCCCTGTTCAAATGAATGCTCCTTATGAACCACCTACCAAAAAGAGCACCTGTCAACCACTAATAGCTAAAATAATTTTTAGGAGCTACTAGAGCATCTTCCATCGGTATGCCTATATTTTTCCCATTTTTTTCTACAAATTATTAGAAAGCTATTCAGATAGTGAATGACAAAACCAAAATTCTGAAGCTAATTTTTTTTTTAGTATTTCTTCATTCATCCAAAAAGGAAGCAAGAGGGAACTACCCCAATAAAATACAATAGAATTGCTACAACTATAGGAGTAGAACGCAAGCAAACTAAAAGAACTTATAACAAGAAACACTAATCACGTAAAATTCCACTTGGTACAATGATCTTCTAGACTACAATTACTTTTTGCCTCCTGCAGAATTGTAGAGTTTGCCATTCTGAGATGAGCAACCTGGATAATAGCTCTAATGAGGTCTTGACAGTAGCAGTTCCAGTTTGATGCATGCGTCTATTCCTCTCTCTCCTGATTATATAATCTATTGTTCTATCCACTATCTCACATAATGATTAGATGTCTGTAGTCCATTTTCAAACTCATAGCCAGTTCCCTAGACCCGGAGACTAAATGCAATCATATCATAACACAGGCTTCAGATAGTAGTATGATCATTTCCATGGTGGTGGAAGCAGAAAATGGGCATTAGTACAGCCACACCATTTACAGTTCCTTTGTCTTCTTCCCCCCTCCCAAGAAGAGAGCAATTCTAATTCGTATCCATAGAAGCAGATTCATTTGGATAAACTCATTCATCTACAAATTAAAGAGCCTAATTAGATAACCAATGATGATATGAAAATGGTTCATGACACTGATCAATTTAATTTTTCTCATCAAACTCAAGCGCACTATTGTTGGCGTGCAAAGGTGATTAAGAATAATGAAATTAAGTTATTTGAACACTTTATATCCTATTCAATCCATTCCTAATGAAATCAAAATGAACACAAATTTGATGTCTTCAAATGTTAATCGTAAGCATAAAAATCAAAACGAATGAGCATCTGGGCAAGGACAAAAGACGAGATGCAAATTTATACAAGTAAAGATGAACGTGGGAAAAAGAGCAAGACTTTTTTTTAAGAATATCAAAAGATTCTCTTCTCTCTCTCATAGTATAAAAAATAAAATACCAAATCCTGACCAGAAAAACAATCTTCAAATCTAATTAAACATGGTATTAACTCAGCAACCACACACACACAAACACAAATCATATCAACTAATAAATCCATTTTTTTTTCAAATTATAATAAAAAAACCCACTTCGAAAATTAAGAGTAGACTCACATCATCGACTACGGCGTCGTAAAAGCGGTTGTCAGAGCCATCGAAGGAATGCGAGGCGCAAACAACGACACCTCCGACCACTTTGTGGCACTCGTTGTCCTGCAATTGAGCAGAAATAGGGCGGAACCGGTCCTCCAACCTCTCTAGTTCCTCCAAAGTTTTGAAATTCTTCACCTCGAAAATGGAGTCATCGTCGTCACTGAAATTTTGGTACTTGAGAGTGAGTTTCTCGCCATCGAGAACCGTGCAAACGCTGTACCAGGCGTCGTCTGATAAGCTACGAAACTCGACGTCGTAATCGGATGGAGGCACAGAGGCAGCGTTTGGATTCGCCACCGACATTGTTTTTTTTTTTTTTTTGGTTTCGGTTTTGGCGTTTGGGACAGCGTGGAGAGAATTTTTTTGATTTTTATCTAAAAAATTAATTAAATTAAAATTTTAAAAAACTAAAAAATTCAAACCAAAACTAGTTCAAATTAATCGATTTTGATTTGATTTTTTAACATAAAAACCAGAAAACCTGTATTTTTTTTTTTTTGGTTTTCTGATAGGCTTGTAATTAATGTTAATATTATCTAATTTTGTTACAAGATTTTATAACATATTTAATATTTTTTGCCACTGAATATTCATTTATAGTAAATTATTAATGCTAATATTATGTTCAATATGTTGGAAGTCTCTCTAATGTCTCGTTTGTTTGCTGGAAATGAGTTTCTTTTTTAAAAGTAAATTCCATGAAAGTGAATTCCGGGAAATTGAATTATTTTTCGATATTTGGTAGTCTAATGGTAAATAAGTTGGAAAACACTTTTCAGTGTTTGGTTATGTCATGGAAAATGAGCTGGAAAATAACTTATTAATGTTTTTTTTTTCAAGTTTATTAAAATAATGAGGAACAAATCTTACAAATGAAAAAGTTGATTGAGAATGAAATTGAAAAAAACATATGATTTCATAAATTATCTCAAATAAAATAAATAATAATCAAAATAATATAGATTAAATCTAAAAAATTAAAAAATTAAAAGATGAAGAAATTAAAATAATAATAATTAACATTTCATAAATTATTTCAAATAAAATAAGTAACAATCAAAAGAATGAGAACCAAATTTGATAGATAAAAAATCTCAATTAAAAAATGATAAGGGAAAAACAAATAATAATTATAAAAATGAGGATCAAACTTAATATAAAAATTAAATTCTAAGGGATGAAATTGAAAAACAAATATTCCCAACAAAATATATATAGCAATCAAAAGTTTGAGGATCAAATTTGATATAATCAGCAAATACTATGATATTTTTAAATTTTTCACAACTTCCGGGAAGTGTTTTCAGCCCAAAATAAAAGGAAAACACTTTCCTGAAAACCAAGCTAAATTTTCCTTTGACCGGAAAGTGTTTTCCGTTGACCAACTTTTCTAATGGCAAACAAACACAGGAAAGTTTGGAAAGTAGTTTCCCGGAAACCACTTTCTGGGAAACAAACACCTTCTAATATTTGTGTTTTGGACTCCTCCTGCATCAAAGTTTAAATAACACACACACCAAGTTACAATTTAAATTACAAAGCATTGCCTTCAAAAGGGCTTAAAAAGAAACAACAAATAACTTTGCCATAAAAAATAAAACACTTCATGCAAAAAATATAAATCTTCATTGTGCACATAATCCCAATCGAAAAGCACATCAAGATGACAAGAACATTGCACTTTGATTCCTTAATACCATTGACATCAAAACCTGGAAATCAAGATCTAAAATTATATCATGATAAAATAAATTAGAATATGTAAAAATAAAAGGTAGTATTTTACCATCAAAGTAACTTTTGAACTAATTATCATCCGTTGCTCGATGTTACTTTCCACCAAATTCTACAAAATAAAAAATTAGACATGTTAGATTATTGCAAACGATTTAATTAATAAATTACAAAATAAAAGGTGCAAGTTTATAAAAAAAATTACCTGACTCAAGGTTTTCGTAGGTTTCAAGATCATTTATCATGCTTCTAATATCAATTGGAATTGATCCATAATGCAACCAATTTTGACAACAAATGAGTGCTTGAACAGTTGCTGGAGATAGAGAACTTCAAAATTGATCGAGTACACGACCACCACACTAAATGTTGATTCAGAAGCCACTGTGGATATAGGAATAGCCAGAACATGTTGTGCAACCTTTGAAAGTGTCTTATATTTCAAAGCATTACTTTTCCACCAACCCAAATATCTAACTTATCATCATTAGGATCCTCACATCCATCAACCAAATATCTCTCAACCTCATTTTTATTTTCCACACTATCCACCTCTTGTAAATGTCTTTTGAATTGAGCCAAAGTGTTAACATCTACCTCCATGTCATTAATAGCATTAACATCTTGTTTATGCCTATTATTATCCATCATTTCATCAATTTTCAAATAAAACTCATACAAGCTCACCAAATTATCTTTCACTTTATTTGTTAGCAATTGTGCTTTGTCATAATCATACAAATCACCAAAACAAAATTTCACATATTTCAACTTGAAACGTGGATCTAAGACATTAGCCACATATAACAAAAAATTCTGATTTACTTCACAACCCCAATACTTCTCAAACTTTTACATCATATTCATCGTCATTCCACTTAAAATATTATCTTTATTTTAACACAATTGCAACAAGTTTGTATGCATGTAAATCAATTCATTGAAGAAAGAATTTGATCTGACATGCAATGAGTCAGAAAATCTCAATGTAACCATATAAAATGTCTTTAAGAACTTCACCAAAGTTCTAGTATTTTCCCAATCCTCCACACTAGGTGGCCCTATGTTTTTTTTATTCCCCTGTGAATCAACCTCCAAAAAGTAACTCATATACCTAGGTTCTTTTTCACCTAACCTCACAAACACCTTTTCAAACTTTTCAGCAGCTTCTAATATAAGATAAGTTAAATTCCATCGAGTTACAACATCTAAACACAATGATTTCTTACACTCTATATGCAACTTTTCTGCACACTTCTTAAATTCAAGTTGCCTCAACGGTGAAGATCTCACAAACCTAATTGCATTTTGAATCTTAACAACTGAAACATTAATCTCTTTCAAGCCATCTCACACAATGAGGTTCACATTATGTGCACAACATCTAACATGCAAATGCTCATTTGACAAAATATTAGTTGGCCAATCTTTCATCATATTTTTCAGAAATGAAATAGTCACATTATCAGAGCTTGCATTATCTACTGTAACAGTCAAAACTTTATCAATCCCCCACTCTAACATATAATTCTCAATAACTTAACCAATTGTCTCACCCATATGATTGGAAACTTGACAAAAATTGAGAATTCTTTTATGCAAATTCCACTCATTATCAATCCAATGAGCTGTTAAACACATATAGTTAATATTTTGGATTAATGTCCATGTATCTGTTATTAAGCACAATCGGTGACCCCTAAGAATTGTCCTCAATTTATCCTTCTCTTCAACATAAAGTTTCAAACAATCTCTCATAATAGTGAAATGAGAAGGAATGTCAAATCTAAGTTGCATAGTCCTAGCAAACAATTTAAATCCCCGACCCTCAACAAAATTAAAAGGCAACTCATCAATTATAACCATCTTTGCTAATGCTTGTCTACATTCATCATAATTATAACCTATTGCCTTAAGAGCTCCCACATTTTGTTCTCCCAATTCACCCTTCTCTATCTTAGGTTCTAATACCAAAACATTTTTTTTCTTATCAATCACAAAAGAAAACTTTTTGCACGCTTTTAAATGACTCCACATATTACATGTGCCATTAACAATAATATGACATGCATAATGTTTTCCACAATAATTACATTCAGCTCTAGGGGCTTTAGGATCAACATCAAGTTTTGTAAAGTGATCCCAAATTTATGACTTTTTTATCATCAGTATTTCTTTTCATTGATGTAAGGACTTGAGGTTGTTTACCTTTTGTATCTGTGATGGATCCTGCAGTGGTTGATTCTACGTTAGTTTTTGAAGTTGGAGAATTGGTTGATGTTAGTGTAGTGCCTGTGGATGAAGCATTTTGAATTTGAAGATTTTCCATTTGTTATTACATAATGAAAACATGTTAACAACCATAATTTATAATAGACTTAAATGTACTAAAATTCAAAGAAACATGCATAATGTTTTACAGTCAAAACTAAAATTCTGGACACGCTTAAGATAACACATGATTTACATCCGAAAATTTGACTGCAGTCACTAACACATGACCCATTTTGCTTCCATCTCAAAGAAACTAATAGAAACTTAGATATACTAAAATTCAATCCATGAATGATTGTATGCAGCAACTGGAAAATCCACCCACCTTCTCTTTTCTCACCCCTTAAGTTTGAATTCTTAGCCATTTTGATTGCCAATAATTCTGTGTTGAGGTCTTAGTCTCAAGTTATGGTTCGAAATTGACCTTAGTACATGTAGACGGGGTGGTTGGCATGTAATGGTAAATTATTCAACTAGAAAAAAAATTCAAATTTCATAATTGATAAATTACAGAGTCCACCGAACCCCCCCTCTTTTTCTTTGGAGCTGAGAACAATGTTAAACCAAATTCAGCGAAATTTGTGAGAATTAGAGAAATTTTTCATTAATTACTATCCTTCAACAAACTCTAGAGTCAAATTAAGGAAGGCCTTGCTATTAGTTTTCCACAACTGTCTCATTCCCTAGATTTTTCTTCATCTAGAACTTTATTTGTAATATATGGTTTAATTTGTTTCTCGGAGTCAACTTTGAAATTATAGATGTAACTTGCAAGTCCTTAACTGTTTTGCAGTAACCCTTGATTGGATGGCGAGGAAAGTTTTGTTGAGAGAAAAATCAGAATCACTTTTCATAGATTGCCATTTCATCATCAAATTATTTCATGCATTATGGGATTGGAGAAGTTTCCAGTCTGAATCGGCATCATACCCTCAAGTTATTTTACTGAGCTAAATTGATCCCTACTTTATAAATAAGCCCTCTGTCCTTCCTTCAAAAATATTCAATGGTCTGCACATGGATGGTGGGGCCAACATTCAACCTTGTAGAATCTATCCGACTAGTGCAGAAACTTCTCAATCTGTAGTATCCTTATCTTGGAACTGCAACTCAATGTAGTTAAATGCTTTGATTCCTGTTTAGTGAGTTTGCAGATTTTGGCCAACCTGTTGGTGTCTTCAGCAGTTCTCTTGACAAATAGGATGAGAGAAGGAGCAGATAACATATTTACAGATTCCTCAGCAGCTGCCATTAGTATGGGATTCCTTGCATTCATATCACTGGCTATATCAGCTCTTATTTCAGGATATAAACTATCAACTCGAACTCACATTTAAATTTCTGTCTCTTGGTTTGTGATTCTTTGTATATGTTGATTGTTTCATGGGTGAACTACTTAATATACTGCTAACTGCTAAGTAAATCTCCGTGTTGAATAGAGAAAAGTGTACGATAAAGCCCTTGTTTAATTTGTTTGTATCTAATACAGGAGAGGGATCTATTATTTTACCCTTCATATTTATTATTTTTTGAGCTGCCTTCATGGTTCTGTTTTGGAAAAGCTGTCCAGAGAAAAAGCATTTCGTGTTTCCTAATCCTTCGTTCATTATGAGCAAATGATAAGTTACTGATCAATTATTGAAGGACCAATTCCACGATTATAGCAAGTAAAGAAATAAAAGGTTGACCCAAGATTTACAGAGGATTCAGGAGGGGGCATAATCTGGTAGCAGAGGAACTTCCAAAGTCCATGGTTAAATGAGACTGCATACAAAAAATGAACATTTAGCTCTCTTCTTAAATAACCTTAAACAATGATACATGGGAGTAGTCTACTGAGCTTCAAAGGGCCCCCCAAAAACAAATTAAAAAATGCACTAAATCTATATCAATATACACTAACACAAACATATCTAATTGAAAATGTTTTTTCTGTTGCTATCTTTTCAAGCGTTAAAGTCATTTTTAGCTTAGGAGGCTCTTCCTTGGCTTTAGGGAAGACACCCTCAGAGTACTGTGTTTGATTCATGTAGGTGCTGGTCTGCTTTCCAAAACCTCAGTATTCAAAACTCCCTTGACTCTGTAACATTTGGAGGGTAAATGGTGCTTGACTCCCTGATGTTGGCAATAATCTTGTGCTGTGAAGGGAGTTTGGATGATAACGTGTCTGGTTAGAATGACTGGCCATGACAGAAGGCCTTATAGGGATCGGAGCATTGGCAGTGCTGTTAGCATTGGATGGAGCTTTGTTCACATTGCCCCTGCCCCGGGCAGCTGGAACATCATGGTTGTGTTTTCCTTCGTAAGTTGTAATCACAGATCTCAAATCATGCGATGCTCGCTCTACATGTTTTCTCACAGGACAACCAGCAGATGTACATTTGTAGTAGCTCCTGCTTATCAGAAAATTGTAACAATTAAGAAACCAAGTGATGACCACAATTAAGGGCAAATGATCCCTTTACATCAAAACTTGGATGAAGGGCAAGCACTAATTACCTTGGATTTGGATTTCCCCTGACGACTTTCTGCCCGTATTTTCGCCATCTATAGCCGTCATCAAGTATGTCAATGTCACTTGTTGTTTGAACCACAATTCTAGATTCTCTAACAGTTTTACTTCCAGCACCTAAAATACTCTCATTTTCGTTCTGTCCCAGCCTGTAAATTCACAAAATAACATGATTAAGCTCACTATCCAATTTAATCTCAAAAACAAAAGTAAGGCCATGAAAGACAATCTTTTCCTGGCTTACCATCTTTTGGCATCAGGTTCGTTTTCGTTGTCCTCTCCTCCAGAATTGCTAATCGGTGAGCTATGGTCAATATCATCCTCCCCAAGTGAAATCGAAGAGTCCTCCTGCATCATGCCAGACTCCATTGGTGCTCCTGATTGATAAGAGATTTCAGAGTTGGCACCTCCAGAAGGATAAACTGATTGAGAGGATGATCTTCTAGTGGACTGAGGCTTGGAATGGTTGTGACTTCCTTTATAAACTATTTCAGTAATCTGTCCATCCAAAGACCTCTCCACTTTTTTCTTCGTTGTGCAATTCGGATATGTGCACTTATAGTAACTCCTCGGATTCTCACTTCCTTTAACTTGTTTTTGTCCATATTTTCTCCACTTGTATCCATCCTCTGACCTTCCATTCTCCCTCATATAATGACCTGCTTGATTGTATTGGTTGTAACTTGGTTGAGGAGCAGTGCTGTTTTGCATGTTTGCTTGTAGCGGAACCAATTCTGAGGAGAAACTCTGAACTGGTGCAGATACTGATTTCACTCCTGTTTTCTGATCTAATGAAAAGTCAGTTTGCTTCGACTGGTTAAATTTCCATTCTTCATGTTTCCTCTTCAGTGATTTCTCCTGTCAAAGTGGAATCACAGCAGGTTATGGAAATAATTCGATAGATGAACTATACTAAAATTCTCAGGATCCCATAAAGCGATGGACCTTTTGTTCTGACACACGCACAGGAATAAACAAGAGATTTTTACTTATTATATTTATATTTGTCCAGGCCAACCAGACAAATAGGAAAGAAACGAAGGTTTTGTCCCTCAACAAGCAAATGAAATTTACTACAAACTCAAGTTTAGTGTTTTTTTTTTTTTTTTGGGGGGGGGGGGGTTTCAGGAAGTTTTATTGCAATTATTTTTAATTTTAAAATTGCATTAATAATTTTAAATTACAATTAAAATCGTCAAGTGTTGAACAGTCTTCATTTTTTAAAAGCTCCAAACTTTTGTAATATAAAACTGCGAATGATGTGTAGAGAAAAGTACCACTACAACACTGTTTGAAGAAGATTGAAACAAGGATGATGATGATAATAAAATTGTATATAAAACTGTGAATGATGTGTAGAGAAAAGTACCACTACAACACTGTTTGAAGAAGATTGAAACAAGGATGATGATGATGATGAAATTGTAGGAGGTCTTGTTTGGGTTTGGAAAGAGAAATCACTGCAGTCTTTCTCTTCTCCGCTAACACCTCGCTGATTGTCATTAGAATTACTTCTCCAGTTGAAGGTTTGACCAGCAAAAAACCCACTTGTTGGAGATGCAAGAGCCTGAAAAAACATGACATAAATAAGACACTAAAAAGAAAAAGGAAGCAAACCCATTTATCACCGTAAGAAACATGTCCACACGAGTACAATTCAGTCCAACAACTTACATAGGAAGTAGGGAAAAGTACAGGTGAGTCCAAGAGCTCAGTTGGGCTTAAACGAGGAGGAATGGCCCAGTAAGAAGAAGGAGAAACTGGGGGAGGAGATAGAGGGAGTGAAGGAGGTTGAAATGACTTGAAGTTCGGGATTTCAATTCCATTTCTATCATTAGTTCCATGTTCATAAAGTCCCCAGCTTAGGTTGTCCATATATTTGTTATTACCAGAAACAAGATCAGTAAAAGAAGGAGAAGAGAAAGTCATGATTTGGGTTGGGAGAGAGAGGTTAGATAGAGAATTTATAGTAGTAGTTGAGCTAGCAGAAGCTGAAGATGCCATGAAATTTGAGAGATTCAGAGGAGTTTTTTAAGAGGGTTGTAAGGGAAGATATAAAGGGTTGGATGTTAGTACAAATTTCGATGAGGGATGATGATGCATTGAGGTGTCTCTCTCTCTCTCTCTATGCTTCTTCTGAGAGGCTAAAAGCAAAGATTGACCGTGGAAAAATATTTTTGGGTCAAGGCCACAAGCTTTGACTGGACTTGTCCCATATTGAAAATGGCGGCTTAAAAACTCAGCCTCTGTGATTCATTACTTGCCTGGAGGTTGCATGATTAGCCACCTATCTCGCATCCGATTTGCTCAATTTAGAGCAGCATCATCAATGGCTTCACCCCACCCTTTATGGGTTGTTGGGGGCTTCTGTCCTCCTGGATCTTGTTCATCCACGTCTACAAAAAAAATAATATTGATACTTCATCAATAAATATTTCGGATGTGTGCGAATTGCATGAGATGATTAACAAAGATAAATCCAGCTAACAAGTAATTGTGTTTTTAAAATTCTTACATTGAGACTCTAGTGACAACGATATGTAAGTGAAAATAAGATGCAATGATTTTGAGTATTGATTTGGGAAAGAAATTTAAAGTATCAAATTCAAATATTAGGATGAGTTTATTTATAAAAAAAAAGTTTTATATGAATTTCAAAAAAATAGAAGGCGAATATCATAAATGTAAGAAAGTTGCATTTGAATTAATATAAGTTCAAGAATGGAAGGTAAATTTATAAGTTCTTAGTAAAGATCTATTAACCCTTTATTTCAAGAATTTCCATTGATCTTTTCATAAATGTAAAAAATTACATTTGTTCATATTAAAATAATTAATAAGTTCTTGATGATGCTTCTAAATCTAAAATGCTTATAAATAGGTTGTTTAGTTGTTGGATTATGGGTTAATCACATGTTCTAGTATGATAGTCTATTCTCCTTTCTTTATGAAATTTGTAGCTTGTTGTAAAAAGCTTATAACTTGCAAAAAAAAAAAAAATTAGGATATGGGGACCCTCTGATTATAAAGTCAGTGACCTTTAAGCAAATAATTATAATAAATTAGAGAATGAGCATTTATCGTTAAGAATGAAAGTGTTTGTTTTTAATTTTGATACAATAAATGCTCTGAAATTAAGAAGATATTTTTATAGAGAATAAATATTGTGAATCTTATACCCTGTGTGATTCTAAGGGTATTTATAACCCATGAGTCTTATCTTTTTTTACAAAAGACGGATTGAAGTGTAATTTTGTCTTAATAGAATTAATGAATAATAAATATCTCTTACACATAAATATTAATGTGGGATGAAATATCTTTTACATTAACATTAAAAGGGGGATGGGAGATGAATATCTCTAGTAATAACATTTTATGTTAAAAGTTACGAGAATAAATATACAAAGCCTTATATCCTAATAAAGAGCATATAATGATATTCAGGCCTTTAGCCTTTTTGTGTTTGGCATGTAGTCGAGTCCAAGAATATCGGGTCTGGCAGGACGCTATATTTATGCCTAATTGAGCTTGACATGCAACCAAGCACAAGGCTAATGAGTCGAGAAAGTCGTCTTACTCATCTCCAATTGGGCTCAACGCATAGTCAAGCTCTATGTCAATTGACTTGAGAAGGTCACTAGACCCACACCCAATTGAGCTCGACCTGCAGCTAAGCTCAAGGATGTTGAGTCTAAAAATTCACAAGATTCATATTCACTTTGACTTGGCACGGTGTCAAACCCAAGTGGGTTGGGTCATGTGAGCTTGCTAGACCCATCTCCACTTGGGCTCGGCACGTAGTCAAGCCCAAGAGTATTGAGTGTGGCAACTCACAAGACCTGCGTTCCTATTGGGCTCGACACGTGGCTAGATCCAAGAGTAGCTTGTCAACGCTATATCAACTTGGACTTGACACATAGTCAGACTTGGGGACACTAAGTCTAGCAGCTCGCCAAACCTATGCTCCTTTGAGTTTGACTTGTAGCCACTTTAAAAGATATTAGGTTTGACAACTCGTTAAATTTTGTCTAATTGGGCTCAACATGTAGCTAGATCCAAGGATATTAGGTTTGGAAATATGTTAGATCCATGTTATATGAGCCTGACATTTAGTTAAACCTAAAGATGTTAGATATGAACGAAACCTCATATATTTATCAATAAGTTATCACTCTTTTTTAACTTTCTAAATAGAGATTTAGACTCATAATTTTTTTTTTTTAATGAAGTGTCAAAAATATTGATCCATGAGTTCTATTTCGAGGTTTGATAAAGTCAAGGAAGCACAATTAAAAGTGTATTTAGCATTGTTGTTGCAAGAATGGAAGGCAAATTTACAAGTTATTAGTAAAACTAATTTTTATTATTTAAAATTGGTTTCATTGTTAGTTGCTTTCAAGAAGGCTGCACAAATCTTGTATTCGTTTTGTAGTGGCCTAAAAACTACTAGGTGGCTTGCAACATTATAAGGCCAACCAATTATCATTTCGTAAAAGATATAATTGGAGCAGAAAGGAAAAGATGGATCATGCTTCCATAGCAAGAATACAAGTTAAGGGTGACTGATTTTTCTATTCCTGAGAATGGAGATTTCAAATATCAAAACTCCAAATCTAGACTACTAACTTTATCCTTAATATCATTTATTCTCTTTCTAATTTTAAAATATTCTTTGATTTCTTCAAATAAATATTTTTTAATTTTTTATAATTTTAAAATAACCAACTGTGAAGAAGGATATGATGCTGTGCACTCAATTTTTGACTACTAAGCTCGTTGAGTCAGCTATGTTACTAAAATACTAATGGCCAGAAAACCTTTTCCCCGTAAAGAAAAGAACCTTCAAAGAAATATTTTTACTCTCTCAAGTGTGTCAAGCTGTGAGCGAGCAGCTTGGGGCTTTGACCATTTCTCAATTTCACTCTTGTGAGAACCTGAACTGGATATTTATATTAATATAGATTGTATGAGAGAGGCAGCTCGCAAATACAGGTTCCATGGTGTAGCTGGTGGTTAGAACCCTGAACTTTGAATCCAGCGACCTGGGCTCGTCTTCCGGTGCGACCTTTCCGACATTATTTGAACCTTTTTCTTTTCTTTATTTTTGCCCCCCACCCACCCACGAATCAT
>Ga0307517_10007027_pt1 | contig 16518 bp, 7 predicted proteins | sample 23_EM_MG_FD_194515 | JGI IMG/M metagenome (GOLD analysis project Ga0307517, IMG submission 194515) | Populus trichocarpa ectomycorrhiza microbial communities from riparian zone in the Pacific Northwest, United States - 23_EM | ecosystem: Host-associated > Plants > Roots > Unclassified | place... | reverse complement strand
TTCACAGAGAAACAACAGCGATCAATAGTCAGACGTCCCTCTCTGCTCCTCAGCTGGGTTTCAAAGAATTAATTAGGTTACTGATTTTGCTTCATTCTTCTTCACTCTTCACTCTTCAGCGTTTTGAATTTTAGAAAACCAAAAATGACATCGTTTAATGACAGTCAAAATAAAAAACAAATTGACCGGGTCGACCCGCCGGGTCGACCGGGTTTTCCCGGGCCAATTCCCGAACGGATTTTTGCCTCCACTCGGACCGGTCCCAGGCCCGGGTCGACCCGCCGGGCCGGTCCGGGTTTTTAAACACTGCTTATTACTGGTGGAAAGTCAAGAATAACAATTTCTTATTTTAGGAGTAGTGATTAATAACATATTTATTTTTATATTTTAAAAGTATTATTGGAAAGAATTGAATTTTTTTATTTTTTATAAATTAATTTTTTATGTATTCATATTGTTTTGATGTGCTAATATAAAAAATAAATTTTAAAAAATAAAAAAATATATTATTTTAATATATTTTTAAATAAAAAAAAATTTAAAAATCAACCTATATTTTTATATATATATATATATATATATATATATATATAATATAAGTAGATAAGGTGGAAGATTTGAGTGGAAAGAGGATATTATTAGAAACAAAAAAGTATGATCAATATTAATCAAAGAACTATTTAATTATTAATTATTGTTGAAACATCATAATCTAGTTAAATAATTTGATAAACTACAAAAATTAAGTTATAATTTACTTTTATTCTCAAAATGTCATCACCATCATCTTAAATGATAAAATTTCTAATTTATAAATAAATTCATAATATTCTACTAATTATTTTTCTAGAAATTTGTATTTTTAATACCAGTTTATTAATTTATTGTCGAAGTGCACAACAAAACAATTCGAGGGAAGTGTAAAAGGAGGCGCACACGTAAAAAGGTCACCAAACAGGGGCTAAAACAAAACGTTTAAACTTTTGAGGGCCAACAAGAAGTTGTCATAAAACCAACTATAACACCCACAGTTTCGTTTCCGTTCCGAGGGTTAAATAGATCTGTGGATCTCTCCCTGTTTTGTTATTTCTCTCTGGAATCTTCTAAAAAGTCTAGTTGGAACAGCGAGGAGCTGATCTCTCGCAGTCATGGAAGACGATTTCGAGTTCTCTAATTCTCCTCCTTCCTTCCAAAACATGGTATGCTGCATGCTTCTATATACTTCATTTTTCTCTCTCGAAAATTCAAACCCGAGATCTGTACTCATAGAATTGAATTTTAATTCAGAGATCTTGTTTATTGTTGTCTTTACATCTTGTTTGGAGTCATTTTTATGCTAGAATTGATTTCAATATTAAAGTAGATTGGAATGATTTGTTAATTGATTTTTGTTTTGTTTTGTTTGGATAAGGTCTTAAAACTGTGGAACTCATTTGAATTGGGTTAGTGAAAATACATCATTTACCCAATTTGCCCTTATCTCTAAAAAACTTAATTCCAAGCATAATTAATTTTTATTGGGTCAATTCTGAAGCAAATCAGTGATTTTCAAATTCGTAATTGGTTGTAGAATTCACTGATGCTGCTTGTAGCTTTTCAAAAACTAGAATTGGGTAAATGGTGTTGAAATGATTTCATTTTTATCTCAAATCTTAAGTTTCCAAACAACCTGTTAATAATTGATTCTTGATATGATCTCGTGTTATATAGTCTTTCTGTCCTAACAGTTCAGTTTATTATTATTAATTTTAAGATTTTCTCTTATTGCATGTTATTTTTTCCGACTTGACCTGTTAATCATAAAGCTTTTTTTTGTTTATTAAAAGGAAAGGTGAAGTGTTTGTTAGAGATTATGTGAAAATCTTACCTTTCTTTTGTTATAATTATGCTGTGTTTAAAATTCTCTGTGATTAGTTGAGATTTTTGTTTTAATCCAAGGGATTTGTTTTGATTATAATAAACAACTTTTAGGGCTGTATTTTTTTTTAAAAAAAAAAAAAAAAACTTTCCTGGAGATCCTAGATTTATAGACTTTTGGTGTCCGAGTGTTGTTGAGCTTAGGCTTTTTGGTTCGAAAGCTGACATAGCCTAAATGCAAGTATGATTTAATTGTAAATGGATTTGTTTAGGCCTCCTTTAAAAGACAACCAGAACTTATTGTTATTTAAGTTAATTTTTGCCACTCATCAGTCTAATTCGATAACTTGCACCAGACATTGTTTGATTCCTAACCAGAACTACTTATTGCCATTCACTTCAATCACACTTTTTTGATTTATTTGCTTTGTCAGATAACCATTTCCTTTTCCATCTAAGTTGTGTTATTTTAGCCACTTGTATTGAAAGTCGTGTGGATGCTTGTTGATGTGGAATTGTGAGGAGAGATGGTTGTAAAGATGTGTGGAGTTACCACACTAACTTTTTATTAAATCCGTGTCTTTTATACACCCATGATCATTTATTTTGGAATTAAACATTAGCTAAATGGATATATTGATATATGGGTATTTGAGCATTCTTATGCCCTCTGCAAGATGTGGGTTGCACCAGAACAGGTTTAACATAGGCACTTTTATCTGAAATGTCATCAGAACTCTATTGAATTGTGTCACTATTTAGATAATCGGCCATTTTATGACGAGTCCTCTTAATGATAATTTTAAATGTAAATTTCTTGGGCTATGTTTTCTGTATCATGTATAGATTGGCCTATGTAACTCAAGTTTTTTTTACATGTTGACTGTTTGCTGGTGGGCTGTGTTTTTCCTTGCTTCCTGGTTTCTTATTGTTCAATTAAATTTTACGATGAGCAGGGGGATTTGATCAAGGATGCTGAGCCTAAAGGGTTAAACCCAGGATTGATAGTGCTGCTGGTTATTGGCGGGTTACTTTTGACATTCCTAATTGGAAATTATGTACTTTATTCGTACGCGCAGAAGACCCTTCCTCCGAGGAAGAAGAAGCCCATCTCCAAGAAGAAGATGAAGAAGGAGAGACTGAAGCAAGGTGTCTCAGCACCAGGAGAGTGAAAATCTAAGACTTACTATCTGTTGGTCTTCGCTGTGGTGAACTGTTGTGTTCGAAATTTTCCCTTTTTTGATGTCATGAGAGCACTGTCAGTAATGTTTTCCGCTTAGTCAAGACTACATACTTAGAAGCTACTATCCTATGTTTCAGTAGAACAAGGGGTTAAAATGCTGCTGTCTTTAAAATTTAGCGTCTCATTCTTCCTTTGCTTCAGCAAGTCTTTTCGATTTTTTTAAGCTATGTTAGGCCCCTTAGGATAAAGACTGGTACCAATTTAGGATACCAAGGCCTTGGCAAATGGGCCTAGATGCCTAGTCCAATTGAATCGTAGTGTCTTACGTGTTTGGGGCTGTGAACTGGTTTTTGCGAAGAGTGGCTTGCCTAGTGAGTATTAATTTTGGAGTGTTTATCCACGAGAAATGTAAAGGGAATAGGTGTTTGGTGTTATGATTGGGTTTCGGAAGAGACAACGCTAGGTATATGGATAATGTATGTCTCAGCAACTAAGAATTGATTGAAGATATTTTTTCCCCTCGTGAGCTTAGGCTATGATTTCTTCGATGGACAGAAGAATGTCATTTGGAGTAGGGTTCTGGTGCGGTTCTTTATTTCTTCAATGGTTTGCAAATAATTTCTTGAAGGCTCTCTTGCTGAGCTTTTTAACTTATTTGGCTTTTGCTTCTACTAATGCTGTTGAGAAGAAAGAAAAGGTTTTACTTTTCACGGAATTTCCTCCTCAAAAGCACTTGCATCATACCATCGGATTGGCAAACTGCATGACCATTCCACCTTATAAAGGACCGGCCAGCACACCAGCTTGTGTGCTGACCCTTCCGAGCTAGAGCTACACTCAAAAATTATTATTTATTTTTTAGATTAATTTTATATGTTGATATTAAAAATAATTTTAAAAAAATATATTATTTTAATATAATTTCAAATAAAAAAACATTTTAAACCACTAATAACAACCATCATTCCCTTATACACCATTTTAGTTTCAAGTTTTAAAGGTGTCATTAAATTCGTTTCAATTTGCATTCGCCATGAACCTCACAAGAAGCAACGTTTGGACGATATAACAAAAAGGCACGTGCTTCAGTAAAACATCAGACACTTCCATCATGAATTTTAAACACAAAATATACGACACGTGTTCAAAATCAATGAGTACTTATTTATTTATGCTATAGGTTGATCTAACAAAGCAATATGGTCTTCAGAAACTTTAACGTGACATCTATAATATCAAACCCCAAATAAGTATAAACCGGATGATAAGTTTCTGATGCTGGCAAAGGACGAATTTCAGGCTCCACGGCCCATGGATTGCTCCCCAGGTGGGATCATAACCAAGACCGGTTGAGCATTGAACCCAGGATGGGGCACCCTACGACGGATCTCACGACCTTCCTGGCAAAGGGCTAATGGGTGGCAGAAAACATGAGTTGCAAAATCACATGCTGTCTCACATTGCTCACGTTGCAAATCATCTTCCACAAAGCTCCCACAGCACCCACATGACCTATCAAGTGCCTCACAGCTACCCTGTTTCACATGAACAGCCACAGAAATTAATGCTCGGAAGGCAATCTATCTAAAAGGAAATTTCAACGGTCCTAAAGCACTATGACCAGGTATAAATTGGAGGGGGGGGGGGGAGATTTTTACAATAAGCGTAATTGCAGTGTGGGAAAAATCTCTCATTTAAAGCCCCAGCTCTATGAAAAAGAAAAGGGGCAGTTTCAGAAGAATGGGGCAGTCATGATCAAGAGGGCATACAATGATGAAATTGTAAGAGAAATGAAGTTACCAACACATAACTAATGATTATAACAGGGGTGACAATAAAGCTACACTAAGTATTAGAAATCAAAATTATGTTTAAAATGCACATATATAGGAGCAAGACTTGGGAAATAGCTTGCCTCTAGGTTAAACTTCCGACGGATAGCTGTACGGCTAGAATATGAAAACCATGGTGCAATGCAATTCCTACCGAAAAATGAAGTGCCGATCAGGTACAGACCACAGTATGACAAGCAGTGGGATGCAAATGTTCCGGGAGCAGATCCAAGTCTCTCTACATTGCTTCCGTACAGCATGCAAGGGACAGTGCTTCCAAGAAGACCTTACAAAATTCAAAATTAGGAATGTGAGGTGATTAAGAGATATGCCCAAAATGATCTGAAATCACTGCATGCTAAATACTTCCAAATAAGCTAATGATAATTCCTCCTATGAATAGGCTATACCACATTCTTTGTAGATTTGATCCACCCACAACAATACCATCAACATGCTTACGCAAAATTAATGACCAAGGGAAATGAAATTTTTCTCAAATTTCACTTGAAAAACTAACGAAGCATTTCCTATTGCGTTGGATTTTATGTGAACATAATGGGTGCATATAACAAAATGAAGCACACCCAACAAGGCTATTGAACCAGTCCAAGCTTAATAAAGAATATGATCATCACATAGAGAAGCAACAATGTGCAAAAAAATAGACAATAAAGAAATTCAAATCCACTTACTTTTGTTTCGTGTACATAAAGAGCACAAAATACCAGCAATTTACCAATGGAAAAACAGAAATCAACTTGCAAATCCCCAATTGATTATGAAATAACCAATTACTGATCCTAATTAACATTGCCATGATACAATTTGCAGTTTATATTATCATTGGACAAAAGCAATTGATTCATTACTTTGCTACAGCTTAATAAAGCAATACCCCAATTATAACAAAATCATGGGCAATTTCAAGAATTCGTAAATTAGAAAAATAATCAATCACCTATTCTTGATAACATTCTCGTGATAAAATTACAAAATAAATGATCAGCTAATCCATCAATCATTAACATCTATAACAATTGCATTGCTACAGTTTAATCAATCAATAACCCAATTGAAAGAATGTATAACTGATTCAAAAAACGAGCATCACAAACAAAATTAAAGACTTACAGACTTCAAGATCGCTGCTACAGAATTCATCGTTGCGACCAAGGCAAGCAAAAAGGCTGGAGTCCCACTGATTCCGACCCATAGGCTCACCCACCACGCTCCCATGACTCAACGGCAGCCCATTCACGGCCCACCCATATTCAGGCGAAGCAGATCCCGGGGAGGCGGTGGCCGTCTTTGCATCAGGAGAAACCTTGGTGGGTTTCTTGTCGTTTTGTTCTTCAAGGTTCTTGTTCAAAAGAGGGCTCGCTTCCTCGCCATCATTATTGTTTCTGTCGAAGCTTGGTTTGCTGTTGTCAGCCATATTGGAGAGAACTGAATCGAGAAGAAAAGCAGGCAATTGAATTTTATAGAGACAAGTGAAAATTGAAAAAGGGTGAAATGGCAGAGGAAATTGGATCTGGAAACGTAGCAAGGAAAGAGAGAATATTAAGTGGTCAAGAGTCAAAATTTGTGGTTGTTGGTATTTTCTTGGTATTTTCTAATTCCAAAATTTGTGGTTGTTGGTATTTTCTTGGTGGAATTTGTGGTTGTTGGTATTTTCTAATTCCAAAATTTGTGGTTGTTGGTATTTTCTGCTATTATTTTCATTCTTGATGATGTCGAAAACCGCGTCCACCGTTGTCGGTGGAAGACACCTACGTAATTTCTTAAGGATTAAGTTATTTTCTAGTCCTTTCCGATTTAAATTAATTAAACCTTAGTCCTTTGGTTGAAATATAATAATGTAGTATTTTGACTCTTGTAGACCATCGCCTGATTAAAATATGAATTGTTTTTTTTTTTTAAAAAAAAAAAGAAAATAAAATTGTATCCTTTTACAATTTAGATTTTTATAAAAATACGAAACGGTGAGGTTTAGAAAAAAAAACCATAATCTTTTAATAAGATAACAATCAACACCAATCAAATGATTAATTTATAAGTTTCCAAACATAAATAATTACATTACAAACATAATACAAATATTATAAAATAAACTAAATGAACTCATTATTTATGATTGCAATTATTGAAGAGGCAGAGATGTTGACACTATAGATTCCTATAGTGCAATCCACAAAGGTTTTTTGTTTCTTTTCTTTTCATTTTGATTCTTGAAAAAATTATACAATACATGGTCATTGAACAAAATAAACTTGGTCATTTGAAATTTAAAAACATAAATCTATTTTCTTAAAAAAAAGATTTTTTTTGTTTTTATATATATATATTTTTAAAAAAACTAGTTTGTTTAATACCAGGAAAACATCTTACGTGTAAGTTCACAATTCCAAATATTAAATATGAAAAGATAAAAAATGATATGCAAACCCCAAAATTAATTACAAAATGGTCCTTCAAACATATGAGATTTAATTAAAATTTGAATAAGACAATGTTTGTTGGAAAAACAATTATGGGTTGCCGAACACAACCTTAAAACTTAAAAGGCTCAACTTAATCATATGGAATGTACTTCTTAGTCTGGCCCAAGGCCCAATAGCACAACCAACACTTGGAGAAGAAATAACAAATATCAAACAAAAATTTTGGTTGAATTTTACCAAGAACATAAAGAACATCAATATAAACCCAAAAACCAAGTTGGAAGATCAAAGTGTTACAAGATATAAAATATGAAAAATTGACTATAAAATGCATGAATCGATCCTATCAGTCTTAAACTTAAACTCGAGTATTCAAAGTTGGTTAGGATTGATTGACTTAAACCAAGCATTTAATAAATAAACAGCAGAGAATAATAGTATATAGGTATAGGTTTTGATCTAAACTCAAGGCCATAAAACCAGTTTATAAAAAAAAAGGCTTGCGAACATTTATATGAAAACCCAAGAAAACCAGCAAAAACCCTAAAAAACTAATTAAACCCATAAATGACTAAAGACCCAGAATGGTGACCTAAACCCTGCAAGCAAGCACAACTTAAACACGTCAATTTCAACTTGCTTAAAACATCAAAAACTCAAGAAAATAAAGAAACAATGCAATAATTTCTCAAATCAAATCACAAAATATTCAGAAAACACATCTCCTGAACTACGAACACTATTGCATTGATTTAACATCTATTTTCAATCAATCTTAAAATGAACATAACTTGATAACTTGATTAAACCCAACATCATATTAAAAAAAAAATCTTATAGTCATAGTTTTGGTAAATCATTTATCAATACATTTAATCAAAACAAATCTAAATAACTAAACGAAATTTCAAAACATCATAGCTCATATTTAAACACACTAATAATATGATACTAACAATCACAAAAACATCAAACTATGCATTTAAATACTCTTGAGCTTACTTTTTTGCATATCATTTCCAAAATATAATTTTCTATATTAAAACATATACAGTACTTTAAAACTAACAAATAATTACTATGGATAAACAATAAACATTAAAATGTGAATTTAACAAGGATTAAAGGGTAGGTGTGATCATTGAGCTACACCCTCTCATCAAGCTCTAGTGTATACATTTTTCAACAATGTTGTCCTCTTTCTTTGGAATTTCTTACCTCTTTCTTCTTGTTCCCAACCCCTAATCCTTATCCTTAACTTGTGTGTTGTTCTTCCTTTTTTATTTCTTCTTCCAACCTTTTTCACACTATTTTTATTGTATTTTTCATTATAAAAATTGTCTGGTATTTCACTCAATTCTCTCTCTAATTTCCCTTTTGTTTTTTCCCTTTTCTTAAAAAAAAAAAACCCTTTATTATATGCCAAAAAAAACTAGGAGGTTACAAAACCATGATGGTTTTTTTTTAAATCTAGGTGGTTATGCCCTCTCTCATTTCTATAATATATTCCTGAAGGTTATGGTGTTTTGTTTCTCTTTTAAGTGAATCCTAACCAGAAAAAGAACCATAAAAAACCAATTTTTTATGGGTTTGTTCTTCTTTAGTCAATGGTGATTATGTAGGACATTTTATCGAAACCATTCTGGAAATTGTATACCTTGAAGTGGTCAGAAACAATACATTCATTCGTCTCAAAATGATAAGATAAAAAAGATGTCAACCTTAGTTAGCTTTTCAAACCCGTGATCCGGGTCATATGATCATAAACACAATACATGAAAACATCATGAAGCACAATTCCTAGGAAATAAAATGTTGAAAGATGAAGTAAAAAAAATACACAAAAAATCCATAAAAAATTGCAATTAAAAGAATGAGTGATAAAATCAAAGAGTTAAATTGAAAAGAACAAAAACATTAACAAAAGCAAACAATAAAAATAAAAAGCACAATACACTGTCAACTTGGATTGGAGAGTGAAATTAAAAAAAAATAAAACTTTTATAAAAGGATTAAGGAAAAAATCATAAAAATAAGCATCAAAATGAAAACATAAATACATGATAAAAACAAATGTAATTGGAAAAATTGAGAGACAAATATAAATCAAGATATTTAATATTACAATAAGGGTTATTTATGTGATTGTGTTAAATTAATTTGTTTACTAAAATTAATTTATAAAAAAATTATTGAATAAAATTAAAAAAAAATATCATGCAAGGCTACACATATTAAAAATATTATAAAAAAATATTTAATAGATACACACACCTAAATAAATCATACTAATCTCTTAAAGAATTGAACACACCCAGTATAATAATATTAATTAAAATAATTCAAAAAAATCATTGAGAAGGGGTATTAATTAAAACATAAATAAAAAAAATATTTTAAATAAAAACAGTATTAATAAAAAAATATAAAATTAAAAAAAAATGAGGCAAGGTCGAGTGCCTGGCCCAACAACACCGCACGCGAGCGTCTATTTTTTCTTAAGTTAATAGGGACATATAACATGTTATCCACCCCAATTATTTGGGAAAAAAAAAAACCGACGTGTTGTCTAGAGCTCTTCAAAATCCACCAACTGGTTGACCAGAAAAATAGAGTGGTTGTTTTTTCTCACAAAAACTCATTTTCACTCCTTTTTTTTATATACCTAAAACACCTAGAAAATACCCTAAAAACCTTGTTAAATCAATCCATGGCCTCCAAAAATACAAGAAAAAATACCCCTTCAACCCGAAACCAAAATTCTTCTCGAGATCAGATATGTTGTTTTAGGCATTTTCAAGGTAAATAAACACTTAATTGTAACTCCCCTTATCATATGAAACCATTTGACACAAAAATCAAGCGTTTTAGTAGTCGAAATCTAAGGTAACGAAAACGTTTTTCCTCTAAACTAGAATCCAGCGACCCCCCCCTCCTCCCAAAGAAGACTGGAAAAAAAGGAAAACAAATGTGGTACCAAAATTAATTTTTTTTTACAAATTAGAGAGACCGGTTACCTAATAGCTAAAAAAGATGGAGGGCTAAAATAAATTTTTCAAACAAATTAAAAAGTCACCACCTACCTATTTTACCTGAGTTTTTCACTTCAGTCCTTTATCTTTCAATTCAATCTTTCCTCCCAAAAAAATATATAATTGGATTCTAATTCGGGCTTAATTGTGTAAAAGAAAAGTTCAAGGACCAAATTGAAAAAAAACAAAAAACTATCGATATCTACTTAAAAGCCTGAAGTAAAAACTCTCTCTCTTTTGGTTTACAGTATAATTATAACAAGTTTCTTCTTGTTAATTTCTACCTTAAAAAAAAAAAAATCTGATAGCATTTACGACAAGGAGCCTCTAAACCCTGACAAGAAACCATCCTTCTTAAGATTTGAAGATATTAAACAGAAATTACAGATACACAAACTCAGTAGCTTAGATCACATTTACAACCATTGGCAGAAAACTAAAAAATGACAAAGGAATATTGCCATCTATATCATTTCTCAATTTGCATATTTTCTATCCATGCCTAAGAGATCAAAGGAACTAAACCGTAGTGATTTGAAACAAAACTGATACTTCCTCTAGAACTCACTCATCCATGAATTTTATCAGCCTGCAAAACATAATTAAGCAAAGACAAGACAAAACAGTCAGTCAAACTTATCAGAAATGCACATACACCAGCTGGAATCTTAATTAACAACTCGTGAATTTGCAGAAAGGGACAAGCTATGTGTTGTAGTTTGTGGCTCAGAGTGAAGTGGAACAGAGTAAGGAGAGCGAAGCGCATTAAGCAGAGTTATTGGAAATTACTAATAACAGCTTGGGTCTACTATAAATACTAACATATAGTGAAACAAAACTCTTTTACTTTTCATGAAATCCAAAAATTTAGAAATCAAGAAATATATTTAGTGTCACAAGAGGTCTATCAAGGTACCTGTTGATCACCTTGCAATTTACTAGGCACTTAACAACTTAAATGATTAATTTGTACTTTCGTAATATAAATACTTGGTCTTACTTGTTCTCCGTTGTTACCACCTCTAAAACCTTGGGGTTTATGAGATTTCATGACAGTATCTTGATGAATCCAGGGCCTGCCATGAGAGTGACCGGGAGGAGGCATAACTGATGAGTGAGTCTCTGGTCCTCTGTAATCAATTTCATAAACTTCTGACTCTGCCGCATCCGATCCCCCTACGAATTAAGAAAAACATTTCCAAATTAGCAAACCATCCATGCCAATAACAGTGGCCCCAGTTTTGCTACACTTTGAAAAACTCCTACTGTTACAAAGTATATATGTAGTTACAAACCTCTTGAAATGCAAGGCGTGACAAGGAGGAGGCATAGAAGAAAGGTGGTGGCTGTGCTATACTTAAGCTCCATGGAATTTCAGAATATACTAGTTTGAGAGACAAAATGGTCTTGTATATATATTGAAGAAGGGTATGTAATAGAAGTAATGGGAGGGGTCACGGAATAAGCACCAGGTACGTAGAGGCAGTTGAGGTTAAATTTTCTCATCTTTCAGCTTTTTAGCAAATTGAAACCGTCACAATCGACACAGCAATAAGTTGCAAGGTAACGATGTAGATGTGTTGGGTTGGAACATTTATGTTTGTGTACCAATACCATATACTTAACTTTAGGTTATTATTGCTTCAAGTGTTTCCTCGCTTCTTCTTCTTCTTGTTGTTTTTTGTTCTTTCTTTTTGGTGTAGACAGCTCCATGTGTGTATTATTGTAATGTCTTATTGAGGGACATCCCATTCAGCTCGATTGGCTGGATTTCACATTACTCACACCTACTCTCTTGTTATTTGTGTTCCTTTATGTTTATCAAGCACAGCATAATACCTTCAACGTGGAAGATGGGTCTGATCGATTATAATCTCTGTTTGCAGGGTGTCTGTGGTTGGGAGTAAAATGATCTGGTACCGCCAACCTTTTGAACCCTAAATTCTTACTTAGCCTCAAAATTGTGGAGCATAATTAGCCTGTGCCATATGGTTAACGAAAGGCCGCCGGGGAGAGTCGGTGGACAGCATCGGTAAGCTCTTGAAAACCATTCAAGTTCCAATTACAGATTTGAGATTGAGAAATAAAATTAAGGTACAGATCATACAGAAAATGTAGGTCAAGTGAACTCATTAATTTGGAGTACTGTATGTATCTAATCATGAAAAGTAATAACAAGTGGTTCACCTTGCTCTCAAATTAGCAGCATGCATTTACTTATCTTAACCTAAACCTAAACTCTTTCATATATAATGCATCAATAATTCTATATGCATGCCACGCTAGAGAGTATAGTATGTCTGCATGTTGACTCGGGTGATGGACGAATTCCTCTCTACCATTCTGCTTCTTTTGGTGCAGTAATGAATAAGTGATCAAGATTTAAATGCTATATCACGTATTTAGTGGTAGTATCTTTTAGCTTCTAAGAAAGAAACATTTCACTCCCACTTATTGTTTGTGGGATGTTATCAAGCTTACCCAATTTTTTCTTTTTGGTGTTTTTAGGTATATTATTGTAGTGGTTGTTTAAAATGTTTTTTTATTTATAAATATATTAAAATAATATTTTTTTATATTTAAAAAATTATTTTTGATATAGCATATCAAAATAACATGAAAACATTAAAAAAAAATTATTTTTAAAAAAATATATAATTTCAACCACATTCTCAAATACATTATTCTACGATAAAACATTTCATCTCAACATCTTCTTTACTCAAGTTTTAATAACCTCTCATCTTGACGATTTAACTGGTAAATAATTCTTATTTATACTAGTGTAAATCGTGTCTCAACGAAATCACTCTAGACACCCATATAGATATAAGACAATACAATGAACTGGATCCTACCTTATAAGGTAGAGATTTCTGATCCAATAATATTCCAATAAAAATATGGTCATCGTACGTTGATTCACTAGACATGCAAACCAGATGATAAAATTAATTTTAATGACATCTAAAATTAATTAATTTGTTATTATTTATAAATATATTCAACTTGTAATATTCTATTTATGCATGTATTTTGCATCTATAAAACCATCGATTTTTAAATTTTTTTTTGGATAGAATTAGTGCAGATGTTGAAATTACTGAAAAATAATATACCAATGAATATATTTCGTCGATGAATTAATCAATAAAATTTTCACTAATAAAGTGGTAACTTTACACCGATAAGATAAAAAAATTCAATCGGTAAATCTCTTAAAAGTTGCAGTGAGAGTAATCTAGTCTATCAGCAATTTTGCATTTGAAATAGAGTAGCTTTTGTAAATGACATTAGACTTAACAATTGTTTTGGTATATTTGTTCATATCAGCAGATCTTTGTTATCACCAAAAAAAACTTTGCCCCTTTGGAAATTTAGGGTAAAAATCTAAAAAACAATTATTTCCTCTCGAAGGCAAGGTGGTCGCCATAAACACTAAAAAGTTTTGAAGTTAACAGTGCTTTGAAATGATCTTTTCATAAAATAATACAAAAAACAGTCAACATTAATTATCAGAGGTGTGAGCACAAGAAAAGATGATATAACAACAATTTAAAACGACAAACGTACAACCACATCTTTTTTTAAAAACAATTATCAGAGGTGTCAACATTATTTCACAAAAGAACCAATAAAAAAATTAAAAACAACCAGAAAAATAAATAATTCACGACACTAAGCACTTCTAGATTCTTTTTGTCAATTGAACAAAAACTAACAAAGGGACTACAGTAAAACAAAAAATAGTTTAGGGACTAATAATTTTAAACTTTTTATTCAAGAACTAACAACAATTTGACCAAAAAACCTTTTTAGCCAAAACTTACTCGATTACATAATTTGGTCCAATGAGCTACAAATCGTTTTCATGGGAATTATAAGTGGGCCTGGTGTGCTGTCACATTGGGTGGCTGGATATGATTGAAGGATATCCATCATTAATATGTATTTTTCCAAAGATAAAAAGGCTAAATAGCACCTAGGCTTGTGGCCCAGCGGTAAAAGTAAGGTTTCTTTATCTTTGTCGGTTCGAGCCTTAGCGTGCACACATGTCATCCCCGCAGTGTCTTACCTGCTTACTAGGCTTGCAGGGTGTTTAGTGGGTCTAGGGATTAGTTATGATACGCGTAAGCTGGACTGGACACCCCGGTTAAAAAAAAAAAAAAAGGCTAAATGTAAGAGTCACATGGTGAGTTTGCGATCAGTCAAGAAGTATACGTGGATTCCACTAAACCTGTGCTGAATTTCAATTGTCTTATCATCTACAATAGGTCCTATCATGGAGATCATAGGGAAGTGACAAAAGAAAAGGGCATTTTTGACATGTATTTATCTCAATTGTCCGAGTTATAAAGCAGCTAAAAATGTATTTGCCCCTAAATAGATATTTTTTTATGGCTGATATTTTAATTAAGAAATTGTGAGCTTACTAAGATCATTTTGTTTACGGAGGATTGATTTAGTAGTGCTCAAGTGATTAAGGAAATTTAACCTCTCGTTATAGATTTAAATTCAAGTTGCTCCATTATTATCAATAGGATGATGAAGAGAAACTAAATTTAATTTATTAATCTTGCTTAATAAATTCTTATAGTAGTTACTAGATATACAAGTCAGACTAAATTTATTTTTGAATATAAAAAAAAATATTCAGGTTGTGGATAGTTTTTTGACAATGTCAATAAATCCAGCCATAAATCAATCTTAAAATCTTTATATTTGACTTCTTATTTAGATCGGGATTCAAATTATATCACAAAACCAAAACAAATTATAATCAATTCTCAATCATCTCAATGTTGGAGGATGAAATTAAAATAAATTAATTTTAAAAAATATCTCTAATTAACCCCCCAAACCCACGACTTAGGTCATTGACTCCATCGAGTTTAATAACTTTGGTTAAATTGTTAAACAAATGAATTATATCATGGATTCCACTGGGTTAAATTACTTTTTGTTCTTTAAAACTATATTTTATTTAAAAATATGATAAAAAAAAATAGACACTGTAAAATTGAGGATAAACTCAATGCTAGGACATTTTGTAAATTACAAGTATTGTTTTCTAAACAAAAATCCATTATGATCTTAAAAGAAATTTTAAAATAAAATATTAGTTTTAGTATTTTGTAAATGATTGAAGACAAAAAATGATAAATGTGATAAAATTATATAAAAAAATATATATTAAAATCTTTTTAAAAAACATAATTTTATGTTAATTTAATATTCATGAGTTTTGTTTTTCATATTAGACATGTAATAATTAGGAAAGTAAATATTACCATTCTCATGAAAACCTATAATATCATTTGAGAAAAACAACAAAATTGAGTAATAATTGAGATATAATGTTTAACTTTTTATAGTGCATTTAAATTTTAATTCATAAATAAAAATTTAAAAAATAAAAAAAGACAAGAGTTTATTGTTAACCTAACAAACAGAGAGCCAAATACACGTTGGCCTGCGAGGCCAGACCCATTACGAAGGTGCCTAGAAAATTAGGGTTGGGGTTTTTAGGTCTAAAAAATATATTTTTAACTTATTTTAACTCTAAAACACCAAATAAACATCCTTAACATCTCAATAAATCAATATGTCAATTCAAAACATCCTTCAATTGGTCCAAAAATATAAAATGAAATCAAACAAATTCTCTTTGAACTCATATTTATTTTTTTAGGCAACTTGAAAGTCTAAAAACACCTTTATAGAACTTTTTTTTTTTAATGAAACATGTTAACACCAAGATCAGCTATTTCAATAGCTGAAATAAGGCCAACAAAGGAGTTTCTCCCTCCCTCACTGTTATCCAATGAGTTTTTCTCTTCTTTCTCAAACACAAAGCCTACAAAATAAACTTTTGGATAAAAAAAAATTCCAAAAACTATATGAACTATAAAAGAAAAAAAAAGGAAAAGATGATGAAACAAAAAAGTAATTTCTCGCGTGAATTTGAAACTATCCTTAGGGTTTCTTCATGTTTTACACTATGTTCAATATTTGTTTAATTGTCTTTCTTGATCAAATTTTAACAAAATGGTCATCAAATTATTCATAAAAAGTTAAAATTTAAAAAAGAGTTTGAGAAAAAAGGTTGAAAAAAAACTTTTTAATGAAAACCTAAAACTTATGGGAAAAATATTATAGAAATGTCTTAA